>OJET01000021.1_pt1 | contig 82568 bp, 75 predicted proteins | sample 1593941 | NCBI WGS metagenome assembly OJET01 (sample SAMN05416869, study PRJEB24817) | seawater metagenome | isolation source: Sea water | place: Canada:Atlantic | collected 2013-11 | reverse complement strand
AATAAGTTGAGCCAAAAAATATACTAGGGAGAGTATAACAAATTCACTATTTAAACGTTTGGGGTTTAAAAGTTAAAATAATAATATCGGTTAAGCGTGTTTTTTACTGTACGTTTAGAGTAATAATTTGTAATGGCGCTAATTCGTCTCATCGGACTGGAAAAGTACTGATTTTGTTAGGGGGAAATTTTAGGCAAAAAAAAGCCCAACTAATAAGTTGAGCCAAAAAATATACTAGGGAGAGTATAACAAATTCACTATTTAAACGTTTGGGGGTTTAAAAGTTAAAATAATAATATCGGTTAAGCGTGTTTTTTACTGTGCTAATTCGGTAAAAGTTTGTAATGAACAATTCTCATAGTAGATGGTTGCGTTATTTAAAACGCTTGTTTAAACTGAGCGTATTAATTTCATAAATATTCGATATACGGCGCTATATACCTATGAGCACAAAGAATAAAATATTAGATGCAGCAGAGAGCCTGTTTGCTGACAAAGGTTTTAATGGTACGTCTTTACGTGAAATTACCAGCCAAGCAGAAGTCAATTTAGCAGCAGTTAATTATCATTTTGGTTCAAAAAAAGAATTGATAAAAGCTGTAATGTCTCGTTATATGAATGAGTTGTCACCACGTTTAGAAAGTGCGTTAGTTGATGTTTGTAATAATGATGAACTTACGCTAGTAGATGTGTTTTCTGCTTTTATTGAGCCATTATTGTCGCTTAATGACTTTAAAGACAACGGCACCAGTAATTTTCTACAATTATTAGGTCGAGGTTATACCGACAGCCAAGGTTTTTTACGTTGGTTTTTAACGACGCAATACCCAGGTGTAATTGATAATTTTGTTTTAGCGGTTCAAAAAGCTTACCCAGAATTAGGTGCAGAAGAAATGTTCTGGCGATTGCATTTCACTATGGGCACTGTTGTATTTACTATGTCCTCAAGCGATGCTTTGATTGATATCGCTAAAAGTGACTTTGAACGAGACTTACAAATATCGGATGTTATTCGTAATGTAATTCCTTATGTTGCTGCCGGTGTTGGCGCCCCAATGCCTGTGCTGTAACGCTATAGTTTACGGTTCTGATGTAAGCGTTTTGGTATAGCGCTTTGATGCCAGTATCAGCCGTTATCTAAAACGCTATTAGCGCTAAACTCATAAATTGTTAAAATTATTCGCATTTAATTAATTATCTACCTTTGTTTGTGAACACTAATTGGGTAGAGTAGCAGCATCTCAAACTATTGAAGTGCTGTTATGGGCCCTGTCATGATTGATGTGCAAGGCACATCACTTTCACAAGAAGATAAAGAAATTCTCCAACATCCACGGGTCGGTGGCTTGATTTTCTTTACGCGAAATTACCATTCACCTGAACAAATTACTGAGTTAAGTACTCAAATTCGCAGCGCAGCGCAAAAACCAGTGTTAATAGCGGTAGACCATGAAGGTGGTCGTGTGCAGCGTTTTCGTGATGGATTTTCACTGATCCCCGCTATGGGTAGCCTTTGGCAAATGGCAAAGCAAAATTTATCGCTTGCAAAGTCACTCGCGAAACAAAGTGGCGTTCTAATGGCACTTGAAGTACAAGCGGTCGGTATTGATATTAGCTTTGCGCCAGTGCTTGATATTAATAACATTAGCGATGTCATTGGTGATAGAAGCTTTCACCGCGAAGTTGACTACGTCACAGAGTTAGCCGAAGCGTTTATCAGTGGTTTACATTTAGTGGGCATGAAAGCAACAGGTAAGCATTTTCCTGGCCATGGCAGCGTAAAAGCTGATTCTCATATTGATTTACCGATAGATATTCGATCTAAAGCCGATATATTTCAGCAAGACCTTATGCCGTTTAAGCAACTTATTGCTAAAGGAAAGGTTGACGCATTAATGCCGGCGCATGTGATATTTCCTGAAGTTGATAGTCAAGCTGTTGGATTTTCTCGCTATTGGCTACAAAATATTCTTCGCGAACAACTAGGCTTTAACGGTGTTATTTTCAGTGATGATTTATCAATGGAAGGGGCGGCAAGTGTTGGTGGCTATATTGAGCGTGCTGAAGCCGCGCAAAGTGCTGGCTGCGATATGTTGTTACTTTGCAATAATCGTCAAGGCTGTGTTGAAGTTTTAGATGGCGCAAATATATCCATTAATGCGCAAAGTAGTGAAAGGCTTGCTAAATTGCTAAAAAATCCACGTCAAAGTAGTGATTTTTCAACACTTGCTAGCAATCAAACATGGCAAGAAGCAAGCGAGTTTATTAATCGTTATCGATAAGCTTTAAATAAAAAACGTTCAAATAAAATATAAAAATAAAAAACATAAGAATAAAAATCCGGACGAAATTATGAAATTGACTAAACAATTGTTTATACCGCTGGCACCTGCGTTGGCGGTTATTTTTTACTTTTCTTTACAAGCTATAGGCTTGGAAAACAAAGCATCCATTGCGGCGGCTATCACCTTACTAACTGTTATTTGGTGGGTGACTGAAGCTATTCCTATTCCAGCAACCTCGTTAGTTCCTTTTGCTTTATTGCCGATGTTTAATGTTGTTGACCATAAAACTGTAGCTTCTGCGTTAGGTAGTCATGTTATTTTATTGCTGATGGGCGCTTTTATGCTTTCTAAAGCCATTGAAAAAAGTGGCGCACATGAACGATTAGCTGTGTATATGGTTAAGCTTGTTGGTGTTACAAGCGGCAGGCGCATGGTGTTGGGCTTTATGCTGGCAAGTGCTTTTTTAAGTATGTGGATATCTAACACGGCCACAACCTTAATCATGTTACCTATTGCCTTGGCAATTCTAAAACATATTGATAATCAAAACCTAAAAGTTGCCCTCATTTTAGGAATTGCATATGCCGCTAGCGTTGGTGGTGTCGGAACGCCGATTGGCACACCTCCTAATGTTATTTTTATGGGCATATATGAGGAACAAACAGGTGTTGAGTTTGGCTTTTTAGAGTGGATGAAAATAGGTGTTCCTGTTGTTGTTTTAGCGATACCTCTTATTGCCTTTTGGCTAACCAGAAAGGTAAAGCTCGAACATGAAGTGCACTTACCGACCTTAGGTCCTTGGCGTAAAGAAGAAAAACGAACCTTATGGGTTTTCGGTTTAACCGCATTAGCATGGATCACTCGTAAAGAACCATTTGGTGGCTGGAGTGGCGCATTAGATATAAATATCGCAGGAGATAGCACTGTCGCATTACTTGCTGTCGTCATCATGTTTATCGTACCAAACGGTAAAGGCTCTCGTTTATTAGATTGGGATAGCGCAAAAACCATTCCATGGGGGATGTTATTACTATTTGCTGGTGGTATAGCATTAGCAAAAGGTTTCGTTGCCTCAGGGTTAAGTGGTTTACTGGGGGAATGGTTAGCATCGTTCTCAAATTTGCCGGTTATTATTATGCTAATCACTATTTGTTTAGTGGTCACTTATCTAACCGAAATTACCAGCAACACAGCGACTGCAACGTTATTAATGCCTATTTTGGCCGCAGCAGCAATTGCCTCGGGTTATGACCCTAAAGTGCTAATGGTACCTGCTGCAATATGTGCAAGTTGTGCATTCATGTTACCTGTAGCAACAGCGCCAAATGCTATTGCTTATGGAACCGGTGAGATAGAAATTAAAGATATGGTTAGGGAAGGAGCAATACTAAGTTTTATTGTTGCCTGCTTAGTGGGAATTGTTTGTTACTTGCTGTTGATATAGTGACGACATAGGTTTAGCGCAATATAGGTTAAAATCATAACTTGGAAAGCCTCTTTAAAGCAGCACATTGTGCTGCTTTTTTATATGTCTCTTATTATTATGTAGGTTCGAAAAAACACATTTTTAAGCACAAAAAATAAGTAAACCAATATTATTGATTTACTTATTTTATGTTAACTATTTAACTATCGTGCTGCTAAATGGCTGAGTTTTAGTTATTAATGTTTATTAAAACATTCTTTGCTTTAATAAACGCGCTAATAATATAACAGCAAAGGCTACACTATAAACTGCAAAAATAACCACCATAACTTGTGGCATGGTAAAGCCCATAAATTGCCATTTTATATCACCACAGTCGCCAGTTGCTTCAAATAGAACCGGTAACCATTCGTGTAAAGGAGCCCAAGACGGAAAGTTCGGAATAAACTCACAGCTAAATAAAAATGACATGGTTGTTGACTGCATCTCAACATGCTCCAACGCAATGAGTAAGCCCCAAATTGCGCCGGTAGCCCACAAGCCAAAAGACACAATACGTATAAGTACAAACTGACAACCTAAGGCACCGAGAACACCGGCTAGAAATATTCCCCATATGGCTGTTCGCTGATAAATACACATAATGCAAGGCTCTAGCCCCATAACGTATTGAAAATATAATGCGCTGAGCTCAAAACAAAATGCACTAAAAGCAAGTAGTTGCCATGCACGTTGGTTAAGAGATAACTGACTTAAGAAGTTCACGAAATGTCACCTATGACTGAGTTGTTAGTGTTATATACCCAAACAGGTGGGTATATAGTTTTATGCATGCTACCAATAATCAAAAAGCGCCACAAGGGCGCTTTTGTTAGATTTTATATCAACTTACACGTACCGGTTACTTAATGTCCACCAGGTGCTTTAGTTGCTGGTTTGGTACTGTGGTGCTGAATCAAATTCGAGTCGTAATATGACTGTGTTGACTCTGTTAAGTGTCCCGATGATATTGCTAATAAACCAACAATGGTTAATACAATAGTATATGGGAAAGCCATGATAACCATACGACCATATGATAATCGAATTAACGGCGCTAATGCTGACGTTAATAAGAATAAGAATGCCGCTTGACCATTTGGTGTTGCTACACTTGGTAAGTTAGTACCTGTGTTAATTGCAACGGCTAGAAGGTCAAATTGGTCACGTGTTATTTGGCCAGCAGCCAAAGCTTTAGTAATCTCTGTAATGTAAACTGTACCAACAAACACGTTATCACTTACCATCGATAAGAAACCATTTGCTAAATAGAACATTACTAACTGCATATTACCTTCAAAGGTAAGCACCCAAGTAATAACAGGAGTAAACAATTGCTGATCGACAATAACCGCTACGACAGCGAAGAATACCGCAAGTAAAGCTGTAAAAGGTAGGGCTTCTTCAAAAGCATGGCCGATTTGATGTTCTTCGGTAATACCCGTAAAAGCTGTTGCTAAGATGATAACAGATAAGCCAATCATGCCTACCGGTGCTAAATGCATTGCTAGGCCAACAATCAACCATACTGCAATGACGCCTTGCATGATAAGTTTTACGTTATCGCGTTTGTTACGCTTTTTACTTTCGGCAATATCATAGTCATTTAAAACATTGTAAACATTTTCAGGTATAGCTACACCGTAGCCAAACCATTTAAGCTTCTCTAGTAATACACAGGTTGTCATACCGGCAAAAAATACTGGAATAGTGACAGGTGACATACGAATAGCAAACTCAACGAAGTCCCAACCAGCCTGTTGGCCGATAACTAAGTTTTGTGGCTCACCTACAATAGTACATACGCCACCAAGAGCAGTACCAACACCCGCATGCATTAATAAGTTACGTAAATAACCGCGAAATTGGTCTAAATCAGCGCGTGAAAATTCTGTTACTTCATTATCACTGGTGTGGTCATGATCATGGTTATTATCTTTACCTGAGGCCACTTTGTGGTAAACCGAGTAAAACCCTATTGCCACACTGATGATTACAGCAATAACGGTTAAGGCATCTAGGAAGGCTGATAAGAAAGCACCTGAGAAACAGAACAATAAGGAAACTAATACTTTAGAGCGAACCTTGGTGACTATTTTAGTAAATAAAAACAGTAACAAGTTCTTCATAAAGTAGATGCCTGCCACCATGAAGATTAATAATAATATAACTTCAAAGTTAAGGACCATTTCGTGCATAACTTGTCCGGGGGAGGTCATTCCGACTGCAACCGCTTCAATGGCTAGTAAACCGCCGGGTTGCAATGGATAACATTTTAGCGCCATGGCTAAGGTAAATATAAATTCAACAACTAAGGCCCAACCCGCAATATAAGGGTCAACAAAGAAAAATAATATTGGGTTGATGATTAAAAATGAAATTATTGCGAGTTTGTACCATTCAGGCGAGTTGCCAAGAAAGTTTTTATAAAACGCACTCATAAATGATTGCTGCATAATGAACCTTTTAAAAAAATTAAGAGCTAGGGTTAGTGTTTGGTTTAATCTATTTAATTATTTTTATATAAATTTATGACTCTCAGCAGTTTAAGCGGTATTTGTCATATTGTAAATATGTCACATTAAGCGCATGGTTATTGAATTTTGTTAAGGTAGCGGTAAATTTTCTTTCAATAATCTAGATCAATTTTATAAATAAAAATTGAAAGTAATGAAGCTGGATTTATCTGTTTTCAAAGTCAGATAGCGCAGTGAGCTATGAGTTGAATCGCATATTAGCGTGGTCGTAGTTTGCTGTGCTTAACTTTGCTTTATAAAATTAATATGAAGACAAATAACGATTGGTTATTTGACGCGTTAATGTAGATATATTGAGCAAACTCAGTTTATGAACTTAATGCTTATAAAGTATGCATTAGGCTTTATTTTATGAAATGTAATGAGTGGTTTGAACACTGCTTACATTACATTCGGTGTTTTATAATCGAATGTTAATCTAGCTGATTAAAAGTTAATGATGCATTATTTAAAATTTTCTAACTTAAATGTTTTTAGTTTTTGCCAATCACATTGAGTAATTTGATTAAGCCATAGTGGAGGTAAACTTTCTTGTGACGTTTCATTTGCTAAGCTAATGCTAATGTTTAGCTCATCAGCAAAATGCTTGTTTAATGAAAACTGTAATTTTCGATCGCTAATATTACTAAAACTTTTAACGAGTAGTGCTTTTGCCTTGTCATTAAGTTTCACTCCTTGTCTTATTTCAAATACCGTGTTTAGCCAAAACAAAGTGCTTTGCCTTGACGCATTGGGAAAAGCTTTGGTAAGCCTTGTAATTGAAGGGGATAATCGCTGGTAGTCGAGTTGTTTATTTTGAATTAAAAAAGCTTGCAGTAAATTTATGCCGCTAATAATATTGCCAGAACGATTTGAGTTTTTTTGATGCTTAGCCAAAGCACTTCGAAAGAGTTGCTCTGCCTTTGTAACTTCATCATTCTCTAATGCAAGCACACCTAAGTTATTTTCAATTGTTGCTAGTGACGAGGATATGTTTTCATTTTCAGCAATGCTTTTTGCAATATTGTATGTATTTATTGCATATTCATTTTGATTTAGGTGCCTTGAAACGATAGCAATACTGGTTAATAGTTTTACTTTATTACCTTCAATTTGGTTATGTTTAAGCGCGCAAATTAAAGTTAATTTTGCCTGTTTTAAATAGCCAGACTTACGTAACCAAATGCCGATACTGCTCAATATTGGCACTATTCTATGTTCAAATTCAGTTGCTGATTTATGTGTTATTAATGCTTTTATTGAATTTTCCATTATCGATAAGTTGTTGAGTGATAGGGAAGCTCTTATCGATGTAATGTGCCAGCGAAAAAACTGAGATTCAGATAATAAAGATAAATCATTTGGGCGAGATAATATTTTTAGCGACTTCGTAGGCTTCACAGACAAGTAGTCTTCAGCTTCAGCTAACATAGAAGTGAGTCTATCATTAGAGATGCTATCACTTGCATGTATTGGAAAAACTAATAAAGCTAAGATTGTTAAAGTGACTTTTAACAATATCAAACGCTCCTGATTAAAAGTGTCAGTTAGTAGTACTGGTGCTATGTACTAAATGAAAATCCTTTTAATTAGTGCTTGGTGATTATGTTACTTTGTAAAGCCTTATCTTCCTTGCGCCATCTTCTGTAATAGTAGCAATCGCTGCTGTTCTTGCGTAGAAGGTTGATAAGGTATATCACTTAAACTTGAAATTGCAAAACTCTTTATTTCATATTGCGTAATAGCGCTATCGCCATATTTGGTTGGTGTTCCTGGTGCTGGAGACATTAATTCAATCGAGAATGTTGATAAATAAAAAGGCGGCTGTTTTCCTTGTAAGACAGACTGATGAGCCTTTAAATCAATGCTGCTGCTACCTTTTTTGAGTTTTTCTTTGCTAACTAAATGTGCAATAGGTTGGTTGTAGGCATCAAACAAATTAGCGCGCAGGCGATAAAGGCCTTGTTCTCTGGTAGTGAGATTTGCCTGTATTATCATATCAGCATCATCATTAGTTGCTGGGTCGAAGCTTTCAAGTGTGGCGATTGAATCAACATACTTTAATGATAAGGCTATGTTGATATTCTTGCCGTTTATTTTTGCTTTTACTGTCGCTTGCAATTGCGCAGGAAAATTACGCTTGCCTTGAAATTGTGCAGTCCAGTTATCTTCATCTTGTATGAACTTAGCTGTTAACAACGTTTTTCTACTTGAAGTATCAACTAGTATTAGTTCTGCACTGTCAATATTTTCACCATTAAGTGACGCTAGCACTGATTCAGGGTAGGTATAGCGATACTTTGACAACTCTGCTGTTACGGTTGTGCCTTCATCATCAACAGGAATTGATTGTGGATTAAAGTGATTTGGTTTTAATCGGTCAAAATCATTAGTTGATAACGGTTGCGAATAGGTTGGAAAGTTTAATTCCGCTGCATAGGCTTTAGCGACTAATGTCGCTGAGTCGTTGGAAGTTATGTTTTTAGGTTTTGGTGTCATCAATATGCTTTTTTCAATCGGCGTTTCTTTAGCCAAAATGGCTTTATTAATAGCGACTTCTTCTGACGATTCAGTAACCGTCATTTGTGGTGGCATTGATGGCCAAAAAAGCCAAACAGTGACAACAACAATACTCATCGCCACCATTCGCTTTATAAATTGGTTATTTTTCATAACTCTTATTATTTTCCTATTTAATATTACTTAGCATTGTTTAGTTAGGAATCGCATCATAAATGAGTGTCGACATGCTGTCGTTCGCTGAATTTTGAACGTAAAGGTAGTTACTTTTCCATAGCCACCAACCAGAAGTTTTAGTATAAGTCTCAAAATGAACACTTTGACCAGATAATAAACTTTGTTGATTGCTTGCGGCAGTTACTTTGCCTTCTTGCTCTGGCTCTAATAATGAACCATGGCTATAGTCTTCACCCATTAGCATAGGATAATGGTAAGGCATAAACCCCGAAACTGCATTGCTTTGGTTGGAAAGTTTGCCATTGAAAGCAACTTGGGCACTACAGCTGCCGTACTTTCCTTGGCGATTACCACCACAAGAAGAGTGAGTGCCTACCACGCCATCATCATTGCCTTTAATAAATGGACTCGTAACGCCTAAATATTCACTGGCATCACCAACAAAGCGCAGTCGAGGAATACGAGCGTCAGGTAGTGGTGCAAGTTGTCTTGCGTTGTTAACTTTTAAATCATGTAATACACCCATTTCGTCGCTAAGATCACCACCAAGCCATGCTTCTAAAGCGGCCTCTATAATAAAGGTCCAATTTTCAGTGCCTTGAGCAACACTTACCGCTAAGTCGGCCAATTCACTACCGCCACCAGCACCAGCGATGTCAAAGGTAGCGACAATATTAAGTGGTGCTAAACCGGCATTTTCTAACCAAGTTTCTTGGTTTTCAATGATATATCGAGCCACCAAATCGCCAGTAGAGTGAGTGACAAATATACAGCCAGGGTTACAGAAGTTGCTTTGTGAAAACTCCTTTAATTTTGGCCATACATAATCTGTGGCAATTTTACCTTCTATTCTTTCATAAGAAGGCCAATCAATACGGGCGTCGCTTAGGTTATCCCAATAGCCTTTCCAATAGTTTTGACCGCTTGCTGTGACATCACCATCAGATATTAATTGTTGTGGCTGAAAGCCATGGATTAGTACTATTTTGTGCTCTTTGCTGTAAGAGGCTGTCGAGCACAGTGCTATGCACAGAGCTGCAATAGCAACTACGCTTTTGGTTGCATTCATATTTTTCCCCAATTATTTTTTAGTTATTTTTATTACGTCGTGTTTTTATTATTAATATTTTACTGATCGGACGTTCGACCAGTTGAATTGATAATAGGGTAGTGGTTATTTATTATCCAACCAACTGCTATTTAAAAATAAAATAATGGAAATAACAGGTGTTTATAGTCTTTATTAATCAATGGCTAAAAATTGATAAATGTTAATTTCAGGTTAATATTTAATATGTTTTTATGAAAAATGTTTAGATCGGCTTTATATCGGAGCTATACCGCATGAATTAACAAGGAATACTGAGTCAATTACGTCACAATTTTGTGGCACTGATCAGTTTAGCAATTGCAATTACTAGTCTGAGCTACAACACTTGGCGTAACGAGCATAGCGAAGGGAATCGAAACAAGCGTTTCGCCGCTTTTGAAATTTTAAAAAACTCAATCAAGTTCAACAATTAGTGTTTCACCGGCGCTATGACCCTGAGTTAGTGATTAATGGCAATGCTCGTACTGGATGGGTTTACATTCTAACCATTAAAGATCTGTCTAAAGTATTGCCTAAGCAAATGGAAAGTAGTGCTGATGCACTGCATTTGGCATGGAGTGAAAACTGGCAGAATTTACAGTCAAATAATGCTGCCGCTGAAAACTTACTAGCAGAGCTCGATATGATGCGAGATAAAACCATCACATTTCTAACTGACCTGAATTAACCAAGACGTAAAAACAAAAGTTTAAATTGCCAGGCCATTAGTTTGAATTTCTAGCTAGTTATTTTGTTTTGCATTGAGATTAATTAATAAGCTAGAAGAAAATAGTGGTTTGACCACTGTTTACATTTAAATTCTGCGTTTTATAATCGAGCATCAATCTAGATGATTGAAGGTTAATTGCGCAAGCAATAGAAAATTTATTTTTCCAGAGGTGTCTATGTACAACCTACCATTAACAATAAAACAAAAAATAATAATGGGGTTTAGCACAATAGGGATTTTACTCGTTGCAGGAAGCATCTTTTTTTATAACTCATTAACGCAAATCAGTACCGCTAATAGCAATGTTGAGCTTTTGGCTGTACCAGTACAAAAACAAAGTAGTGCTTTGCAAATTAAGCTACTTAATATGATTAAAGTTGGCGCACTTGGCTTTACGCAACAAAGCTCGTCAGCTTTAGTGAAAAGCGAACAAGAATACGCAAAGCTAGATCAAGAGTTTCAGTCTTCGGCTGCCATTTTACGTAGTAAAGTAATGGATCAGCCAAAAATGTTACAGGCATTAAAAAAGGCTCAAACCCATTACCAAGCATATGTTAGTCAAAGTGAGCAGTTTTATTTGGCTAAGAAAAATGTCGCGTCAGCAAATGAGGCGTTTATGGTGAGCTACCAATTATTTATTGCAAGCCGTGATCAAGCAAGTAACGACATGCTCGACTTAGAGCTAATTGAGTTACCAGGTAATGATCAATTGCTAGAAGATATTATTGGTAATGGCGCTCGCATTGACGACATGTTGTACACATTGCAAAACACTATGTCCGGTTTAAAGCAAGTGTCTGCACTTGATGAATTAGCGCAACATAAAGAAGATGTTAGTTTTTTAGTCGCCAACGCCAAAAACAATTTTGATTTTATGCAACGACTATTTGAAAGTATTGATGATAAGTCACTACTTGATGACTTTGCTGCACAATACCGTGTAATAAATGAGTTATTAGTTGAGCCAGGAAAGCTTTATCAACAAAAGCAACAAACTATTGATGATGCCATTAATGCCAAAATGGCTTACAACAACTCAGTAAATAGTTTCAACGCTAGTTATCAAGAACTAACGCTATTACTTTCACTTGCAGAAGCACGCTTTGATGAGTTGCAGTTAATGACCAAAGATAAAGTTGCAACAGGTGAAGACTTAGCAATATATATGGCGCTGATATTTTTAGTTTTAGCGGCCTTTATCGGCGTGATCACAACTCGAGCAATGTTGGGGCCGTTAGCGAATGCAAATAATTCCTTAGCGCTAATTGCACAAGGCGATTTGACGCAGCGATTGACTATTGAAAACGAAGATGAGTTTGGTGACTTATTTAAAAATATTAATAAACTCAGTGATGATTTAACTTCATTGTTGAAAAACATAAGTCAGAATGCTTACTCACTTGATGAGTCAGCAAAAATTACTAGTGAACAAAGTCACCGTATTGCCGAGTCTACATCTGCACAAATAATCCGAGTAGATGGTGCAAAAGAAATCGCAGAGAAAATGTTTGCTAGTTCTACTAGTGTTACTGATGAAGCTAATTTAACCGCTAACAACGTATCTGAGGCTTCAAAGCATAGTTTTGAAGTTCGCTCTATTGCTGATGACAATAGTAATAGAATAGTTTCACTGTCGGAACGTTTGAGTGAGTCGGTTGATGTTATGGCTCGGTTGAGTAAACACAGTGATAGCATCGGTGGTATTTTAGATACCATTGGTAGTATTGCTGATCAAACCAATTTATTAGCGTTAAATGCGGCGATTGAAGCTGCGCGTGCAGGTGAGCATGGCCGAGGCTTTGCAGTCGTTGCGGATGAAGTAAGATCGCTTGCATCTCGCACTCAAGCGTCAACGGCTGAAATTCAGCATATGATTGATTCCTTGCAAAATGAAACACAAATGGCAGAAGTGGCTATTTCTCAGGGGCAAAATCAAGCGGCTGAATGTGTATCACAAAGCCAAGAATTGAGTAACGCCATTAAGCAAATTGAAAGTGCGTTACATACCATAGATGAAATGAGTAAAAGTATTAGTATCGCTTCTAACGAGCAGCTTGGTTTTAGTCAAGATATTGAATCGACTATGAATGAAGCGTCGACAGCGGCAAATCATAATGCGGTTGAATCATTAGATTTATCGAATCGCAGTGAAGATGTTAATAAACTAGCCGACTCGTTAACCGCTTCAGTCGCTCGATTTAAACTCTAAACGTGAGCTTGAATTAAAATAATATGAAAATAGTAATGAAGCTTGACTTCATTACTACTTTTTATGCAACCAGTAACCATTGCAGAAAATAAATTGTCTCCCCGATAATTAATAGTATTAATCCACTTAATGTTTTCATATAGACGTTATATGAAGAGAAAACGGTGCGTTTGTGTATTTTGCTGACGTTAGCTACTGGTAGCTCTTTAGGTCAACAGTTAGCCATAGCTGCCGTTGGTATTTGAAACACGAATATCAAATACGGATCAACGGTCAGTCTAACTCGCTATAGGGCATAAAGCGCCTTAGAAATAGTTGTGCCAAGGTTAGTTTTTATATGGGAAGGGATCAAGTTGCTCTGACCCCTTTGATTGAATCATTTCCTAAATAATACTATTCAATCATACTGTCAATAGAGTTAATGATAAGCCCTATAGCGGCAAAAAATTCCTTTGGGTATTCTCGAAGCGAATAAATATTCGAATCAAAATGTGATTTATTTCTTCTATCTTTTAAAGATTTTAACCCTGTAATCTCTTCTTCGTTCGTCGTTAAGAGAGATATGTAATTGTTCTTAAGAAGAGTATTTCCATTAACTGTTATATCTAGAAAGGAGTCTAAAGTTGCGGTGTTTCTTATATCTTGCGTTGAAACTTTTTCGTTTCTGATTTGCTTATTAGACGCTTCTTTTTTATAGTGATGAATCACATACCCATTTTTCAATAATTTTGAACACATAAGATGTTCAAAAGCCGCAAGCAATAAAAGATCATCAGCAATACCGTCATAACAAGACTTCATGTGGTCAATTATATTCGAAGTTTCATTTGAACGTTCTTCAATTTCATTTAGGGATAGTCCGCCACGATTTAAACTACCTTTCAATTGTTCATTAAGTTGCTTTAATATATCTAAATTTTCATATACACAGGTTTTTTTCAATAGCTTATGAGCATTCATCACAGCATTGATTGCTGAATGGTTTAATCGAGCTTGATCATTATCTAAGTATGCTTGATGTATGTCCTTATGTGACGGCATTATAAAATCCTTATAATTGTTCCGTGAACATGTTTCTTTCTGAATACTCTAAAATCCAATATGATGCTTCAACGTATTTGTTATCTATACTTTCCATCAGAATTGGTAACAACTACGTCTTTGTATCCTGTCGCTAAGAGCATAAATTCTAAATCTCTTTGTGAGATATTACATTTAGGTCCAAGATTGACTGTTTTGATTGAGCTAGCATCTGTATCTCCAAGATTTACACGACAGTAAGGCACTAATCCAAATTGCGATACACGAAATTTCAATTTGAAAGATTGATTCTTTATATAGTCTTCTTCTAAATAAAGGCTTGGATTTTTTGAATATTCAATAATTGCTTTAATTTCTTGCTCATTTTGATAGAAATCAGACTTAAATGAGCAAGCTAATCTTGAAATAGCTATGGATAGTTTAAAATCTTCCAACCTATCATTAATAAAATCCCCAGAATTATTTAGCAGTTCCTTAACCGAATTTTGAAACTTTTTCTTAGAATAAATGACCTTATGGAAATGAACAAAGCTAGCAGTTCTTTCATTTTCTGGTTCAAATGACGGTATAGTAAATGTGTTATTACTGTGTAAAACGCTCTTATCAATTCCGATAACTACACCTTGCCCATCATCACCGTAGGCTCTCCACTGACTTAAATCATCTGTTTTTTCTGAAAATGAACACCCTAAAAGCAATCGTTCAGCATCTAGACCAAACATTTGATTACGGTCAAACCAATCCAATAATTCAGGAGATTTATCTTGAAATATCTCTCTGATTAATTCAATGCCCATTATAAATTCTTGAGGATCATTCATTTTTGAAAGATCAGAAGCCCAGATCGCTTTACTCTCTAGAATTTTAAAAAAAGTATCTAAGGTTGTGTAATGGTAAACTAACATACGCGTACTCATTGAAAAATATAATAATTTCTAGAAAAATAGAAGGCTTTAAAAGCCATCATCTACGAGCGAATTTGGGACAGGTATGAAAACCCGCTTGATATTCAATAACTTAAAAGTCCCATTGATTTTAGTGGTGTAATTTATCATCAAAGGGCGAATCGAGCAACGGTGTTAAGTTTTTGATTTATCGAGCCTCACTTTTGCGCATTAACGCTATAGATGTAGTGTTCTATTTGTTTGTATTCCTGCAAAAGACCAATGACCGCAATGGTGGCTTTGTTCACACTCAGACTGAAAGGACTATAAACGTATCTAAGTGAACATAAACTTGCCAAATTTTCAGGACTAATTTAGGTCAGGAGTCTGGCATTGGTTAATATTACATAACACTTATACTTCTTTGTTTTCTGCAATTTATAAATTTACTACATCAATGTCTACTCAAGGGGCTGAGGTTTTTTAGCTTCGAACTTTATTTAGTACCTATATTTTTTCTAGCGACGTTAAGTTTTTACAGCGTTTATGGCATGCGCCATCGTGGTCGTATAGATGTAAATTGTTTTTCAAATCGCCGACGTGGGCATGGCAACAAGAGCAACAACAGGAAAAGCAATAACAACTTGGTTTATGAGTTAGTTTTTCAAGCAGTAAAAATAAAGCCTCAACTTATAGTTGAGGCTTTATTATTTGAGCAGTTTAAAGGGCAAATTGTTTATCGTGGTGCGTTTGAATAAGGGTCAAACGGCTTATTAATATTTGAGTTATCACTTGATGATTCACGAGAAGTCGCTTTACTATCATTGCGCGATCTTTCAGGGCGATTATTTTCTCTATTACGCCCTTGGTTATATTCTTTTTTATGCTCAGGTTTAGAACGATGAGTTTCTTTAAAGCTATCTTTGCTTAACGGTACAATAGCTTCACCTTTTACTAATACTTTTGGCTCTTTGGCTTTTATATGCAAAGGAATAATACGCTGACGTGGTGGAATTTCGAACTCATCGTCACCTGGCTCAGGTAAGTTCTTATAACTATATAAGTAGAAGCGCTCTAGTGTTTCTCTTGCCCACTCGGTTTTACGTAAAAACTTTAAGCTTGATATAACGCTGGGGTTATTTTTAAAACATTTTATTCGCGTGTACTCTGCCAAAATATCAAAGCCATAATGCGTTATTAATTCATTTAGCAAAATGTCTAATTTTAATCCGTGTAAAGGGTTATTTAATTGTTCGTTTTCTTGACTCATTGTTGACTTAGTTTGGCTGAACTTGTCGATATTATACACCTAAATGCTAGTGTTATAAGCGCTGATTTTCTCTCAATGTTAAGTTGTTGTGAAAATTAAGCCTATAAAGCGTTATATCCCCTTATGTTAAATGTTGTACACTAAGTTATTAACTAAATAATAACTTATAAAATCTACGGAATTCATTATGAAAAAACTTATCGTGCTATTAACTATTTCAACTTTAAGCACCTCTGTTCTTGCGCAAGAAACAAGCTGGCTAGATAGTTTGAAAAACTTGGTTGGTTTAGGTGAAACTAAAGAGCAAAGCGCAGACGCTAATGCTTCAGCAATGCCAAGCACTGATGGTTTAGTTGATATGTTAACTGGCTCATTAGATGTTAATAGTGACCAAGCGTCTGGTGGCATGGGCGCTATTTTTAATTATGTTAAGAATAATGTTTCTACAGAGCAATTTAGCCAGCTTGCTAAATCATTGCCTGGTGTAGAAGGCCTTGTTGGTCAAATGCCTGATGTTAGCAAACTTAGCTCTAGTGAAGGTTTAGGTGGTTTACTAGATAAAGCATCTGAGTATAGTGATTCATTGAAATCAATTAATGATGTGAAAAAGCAATTTGAAGCATTAGGTTTGAAACCAGAAATGATCAGTAGCTTTGTTTCAAGTGCTCAAAGCTATTTAGATACAGAGCAAGGTCAACAAGCTAAACAAGTTTTGACTGACGGTTTAGGTAAATTGTTAGGCTAATTTCGTTTTGTGTTAACTAGCAATTTTTTATAAGGTTGTTTAGTTAACAATTAACTTAATTCGAAAGCACGTTGTGGTAAATTATTTTTACTACAGGGTGCTTTTTCATTTTATGCGCTGTAATAAAACTCATTCGATAAAATACTAAAAAGGGAATTACGATGTTAAGACGACGCTTTATCAAAAACCTTGCAGGTTTTGGCTCAGTTGCTGCTTTAGCTGGTTGTTCAACTTCGTCTCCTTCAGCGGCTTTATTATCTAATTCACTAAACCAACAAAGCTCCGTCAATAATAAACGACTCTACGTCGATGGTTTATCATTTATTCCTGAAGATGCTTTGGATGTGAAAGCGTCACAAATTGATAGTTATATCGCTGATATTTCTGCTATTGAAGAAATAAAACTTGCTGACGGTAGCGTGAATTATAAACGTACTTATAAAGCTTGTATGAAAAGCATAAAAGAAAAAACGGCTCAAATGATGGCAAAGCCTGAGATTTATCATATTGCTGATAAAGGCAGCGATATTATTCAAGCTCAACAGACAAATAAATGTGCGGTATTTTTACAAATTCAAGGGGCTGACTGTGTAGAAGGTGGCCTTGAACAAGTTGATGAGTTTTACCAATTAGGTTTAAGAGTGCTGCAATTAACCCATCACTATAATAATTTATATGCAGGTGGAGCATTAAGTCTTGAGCACAAAGGACTAAGCAAGTTAGGTTTAGATTTAATCGATAAACTTGAAAGCAAAAAAATGCTAATAGATTTATCACATGCCAGTGTCGTCAGTGCTGAAGATACGCTAAATCGCGCGAAAGGCCCTATCGTGCAAACTCATGGAGCTGCAAGAGCCATTATTAATAATGCGCGCTGTACGCCTGATCACATATTAAAAGGCATAGCCGATAGCGGTGGTGTATTTGGTGCCTTTATGATGTCTTGGTGGCTAACTAATGACAAAGTTCCAAGACCTGAGCATTATATAAATCACCTAAAGCACGTTCGAAATGTTGCCGGTATTGATGCGGTCGCCATTGCTAATGATTACCCATTACGTGGTCATGAAAGTGCATTGGCATCAGGCAATAATAATGCAATTGCTATTAAAGGCTATGACACTTGGTGGCAAGGGTTAGGCGACAAAGGTGTACTGGGTTTTAATCAAGACGTTAACCATATTGTGATCCCTGAATTGAACCATATTAAACGTATGCGCTCTATTGAATATCAACTAGCTAAAGCTAAGTTTAGTAGTACCGATATTGATAAAGTTATGGGGAAAAATTGGCAGAGAGTACTTGTTGATGTATTGGGGTAGCTTAAGTATCGAAATGCAATTATTGTTTAGCAATAAAAACCTATAAACAAAGTTGAATGTTATAAGGTATGCTGATAACTTGCTAAATCTATTATGAAAATTATAAATGAAATGGATTTTTAGTGAAAATATACATTATTGCTTTATCGTTAGTTTCTTTATATAGCTCGGCTGGAGAATATGAATCATCTGTTGGTTTAGGGCATCAATATGGCGGTATATTAGGCGCGCAATTTGCTTATAAAACAGAGGAGAGTAAATACTTCACATCATTAGGCCTGATTGGTTTTTCTGCAGGTTTTCAAACAACATTTACTAATAACTCAAAACATTCCTTTGGTATTGTCGCCGGTAAAGAGGAACTACAAAGCGAAGATGGCTTTGCTTTTGTGACCTATGACTACCATTTTGATGGCTTTTCTAATCCCGGCTTTGTTATTGGAACAGGGATCGGCGTTACTCGTGAAGATGAAGGCGGATTATTTTCAGATAGAGGTGAAACAGAAACATCAACTTCAGTCACATTAAATATTGGCTATAAGTTTTAGTATTTAATGAGAAGTGTAATCGGTTATAGTCATTAATCTAATTCAAGTTACTCTCAGGTAAAAGGATTGTAAATGCTCATAATAAATAGCATATATTTTACTGCTGTTAGATATGTAACTAAAGCAACCCGTATCGGAATGAAATTAACTAATAATAAGGATGAACCTACAATGCTTTTAGATAACAGCAACCTAAATAAACCAACTTCGGCATACGTATTTGCAACATGGGGCGTTTTAGCTATTGGTGTTCTGGGATTTTTAATTGGACTTTGGAATGCAACATTAGAATTGAATGAAAAAGGCTATTACTTTGCTGTGTTTTTGTTTGCAATGTTTTCTGCTGTAACTTTGCAAAAAACAATAAGAGACAAGCAAGAAGGTATTCCAGCAACTAGCGTGTTCTTAGGCATGTGCTGGGTTGCATTCTCTTCATCAATTGCTTTACTCGTTATCGGATTGGTCAATGCGAGTATGGCATTAAGCGAAAAGGGCTTCTATGGAATGTCATTTGTTTTAGCGTTATTTGCCATTATTACTGTTCAAAAAAATATCAGAGATTTAACTGATGAGCGCGGTGTAACAGACCCTTCAGCTTTTCCTAATGCATCTCAAGGTCTTGACGTTGCAATGGATGGAGCAGATATTTTAGATTAATGTTCATCCTTGAATAAAATTTTTGTTTATCAAAAAAGGCTTAGCCATTACGTTAAGCCTTTTTTACATCTTGACTCATGGGAAAATATTTCATTTACTTATAAGTCATTAACCTTCGTCCTGAAATATATCCTCAATACTCAATTTGAATAATCTTGCTGTTTTAAAAGCCAATGGCAAACTAGGATCAAATTTTCCTTTTTCAATGGCGTTAATGGTTTGACGAGAGACTTCTAATGCATCTGCAAGCTTTGCTTGTGTCCAGTCTCTTTCTGCCCGTAATACTTTAAGTTTATTTTTCATCGGTAACTTCTATTGCCAATATATGTGGCAGTTAGGTAAGTAAGACCCATAAAAATAACTAAGTGGGAAATTTCAGCGTGAAAACTTATTAGGTTTACTACATCTAAATTTGAATAGGTTAAACCAACAACCAAACTAATACCGAGTGTGATGCCCATTGCATTTAGTTGAATGCGTTGCTGCATTTCATCTAAACCTTTTAAGTGCGCTATGTTAACAACAACCATTTTCAAACCTAAGGCTAAGTTTAACAATATGGCTATAATCGTTAATGTTAAATTGAAGTCCCAAATAAAGCGTGGACCAAAATTTGTTAGCGCCATGCTTAACACCCAAAAAGCCGTCCACATACCTAATTTTGCGGTAGTATTTTTGTTCTTCTGTTGCCATGTTGTAGTAGTGTTTTCATTATCATTAATTTTATCATTCATCACCTTGACTCCTTTGTATGTTTTCTTTTACTAAAAGTTAAGTTTACTTTACATTTGTTAATGTAGAGAAAGAACATTCTCATGTCAAGCTTACTTTACTTTTTGGTTGGCCTCGTTGACTTTATGCTTGAGTACAGTGGTATAGCGTTTGTTCAAAACGATAATAAGTAAAAAGTGAGAATTTGGATTAGTTAAGCTTAAGTGGACTTAGTCTAATTGTACTTTTCTATATTCGCCTGGTGTTTGACTAGTCAACTTATTAAACCAGCGATAAAAAGATCGTGGTTCAGTAAAGCCTAATTCAGTGCTTATTTGGCTTAGGTTTAATGTGCTTTTAGCTAAGTATTGTTTTGCCAATTTAAGCCTAACGTCATCAAGTAATGATTGGAAGTTTAAGCCCAGTGTCGCTAAACGGCGCTGTAATGTTTTTGCACTCATACTAAACTGCTGTGCTATTTCTTGTTGGTGAAAGTTTCCAGTTTTTAAAGATTTTTCAATTGCATTTTGTAGTTGAGTTACGATATCTGTTTGTGTTGTCAAATCAGATATAAGGGCTTCGGCATGGGTCTCAAGTGTTGATAATAATTGTTGATCACCTTTGTTTAATGGCAAAGAAAGCAAGGCCTTATCAAAAATAATGGCATTTTCTTCTTGGCCATAATTTACTGGGCATTTAAATACTGCTTGATATTCATTTTGTAAACTGAGTGTTGGTTGCTTTAGGCTGAGTAATATTTCACTTGGATTACTTTCTTGGCCCACTAGGTACCTAGCAAAAGTTAACCATGAACCAAGACAATTGTCGATCATATGGCGCTTCACGTTAGGATCAGGAAACTGGCAATGCCAACTAATTTTTACTTTATCACCAAGTTGTTCAAAAGTTGTTGTACCCATATCGCCAACTAGCTTCTCAAATGGCTGAATTTTAGTAATGGCTTGTCCTAGGTTTTCACAATTCATCGAGATATAGCCTAGAACACTATAAGAGCCCGGTTGCACATGTTTGGCGGTGTGCAGACCAAATAAGTCATCGTTTGAATGTGCTAGCAATACAGAAATAAGTTGCTGAAATTGCAAGCCCGTAATATGGCCGCTGTTATCTAATAGTAACTTTTGATCTAAGTCGATGCTTTGGCAAATTGCATCAATATCTAATGATTGCTCAACAGCTAATTGCAAATACTGATTAACCGCCGGCACTGAAGCTTGTCCTAAATTTTCATCTAAGCTGTCATCTATAACAGGACTTAAATTTTTAGGGGGTTCATTGCCTTGAATATTTTTGAACTCAGTCATTATTGTCAAATTGTCCGTATTATTATCATTGGTAATAGCTTTGTTGTGACATTATCTGTGTCATTGTCCATAAATGTCACCTTGACTGTCTTTTCAGGACATTTTGTCACAACAGCCTTCGTTTTATCATAACTCGTAATGAACTAACAGTGAATTAACTTGATTGGCATAAAAGGGCAATAAAATGAGACGTTGGAATGGCTGGGGTGATGAAAGTACCTCAATGGATTTACCACTATCAGCTGGAGCTTTTTTATCTCAAGTCGTCGGTGCAGGGCAACAACTAGAAGATACTTCTTTAGCTAAGGTGATTAGCTCAGTACCAAAATCTCGTTTACCGGAACACCCACTAGTATCACTCGATGCTGAACAACGTGTTCGTCACGCCAAAGGGCAGTCTCTACCTGATTATTTAGCTATGCGTAGTGGTGATATTGAGTGTTTTCCTGACGGTGTTTGTTTTCCTGAAAACTGTCAGGATGTTAAAGATATCTTAGCTTATGCCAAAACGCATAATGTCGATTTAATTCCTTATGGTGGCGGTACCAGCGTAGCCGGGCACATCAATCCTAAACAGTCACAACGCGCAGTGTTAACGGTTGATATGAGCCGTATGAACCAACTACTGCATCTTGATGAAAATAGCTTAATTGCGACATTTGGTGCTGGTACGCCAGGACCAATGGTTGAAGCGCAACTGTTAGCGCAAGGTTATACACTTGGGCACTTTCCGCAATCTTTCGAACTTTCTACCATAGGTGGATGGGTGGCAAGTCGTTCTAGCGGTCAACAATCATTACGTTATGGCCGAATAGAACAAATGTTTGCTGGCGGTAACATTGAAACATTTGCTGGTTCACTTGATGTTCCTACATTTCCCGCTTCTTCTGCGGGGCCTGATTTACGCGAGCTATTATTGGGCTCTGAAGGGCGTTTTGGTATTTTAACGCAGGTAAAAGTCAGAGTTAGTAAGGTAGCAGATACCGAGAAATTCTCAGTTATTTTCTTCCCAAATTGGCAATCAGCCAGTCAATTTTGTAAAGAGTCAGTGCAACAGCGTATTGCTCTGTCAATGTTGCGGGTAAGTAACGCTATTGAAACACAAACTCAGTTAAAGCTTGCTGGGCATGAAAGCTCAATTAAATGGCTAGAACGATACTTATCTTTACGTGGCTGTGCAGAAGGTAAATGTATGCTGACTTTTGGCTTAACCGGCACTAAACAGCAAATATCAGCCAGTAAGAAACAGCTACGTACTATGGTTAAAAAATTTAGCGGTGTTAATACCGGTGAATTACTAGGAAAGAAATGGCAAGCCAATCGCTTTCGTTCTCCTTACCTGCGCGATGCTTTATGGCAACAAGGTTATGTCGTTGATACCTTTGAAACCGCCACTGACTGGGGCAATGTTGATACGTTAATGGCAAAAGTTGAAGAAAAAGTTCGCCATGGATTAAAAGATGCTGAAGAAAAGGTACATGTTTTTACTCATCTTTCTCATGTTTATAGCCAAGGCTGTAGCTTATACACAACTTATGTTTACCGTAATGGCAAAAGTTATAAAGAAACATTAAAGCGCTGGCAAACCCTAAAGCACTTAGCGAGTGAAACCATCGTTAATAATGCCGGAACAATCAGCCACCAACATGGTGTCGGCAAAGATCATGCACCATATCTACATGTTGAAAAGGGTGAGCTAGGGATGAAAGTGCTAGAGAACTTAGTCGAACATTTTGATGCTGACAAGCAGCTTAATCCGGGAACACTTATTGAGTAATAATAAGCAATAGTGCTGAAAGTACCGAAACTACATGTTGGCATACTATCTAGTGACATTTTATCGGGTAAAAAAGGAGGAATCGTCGAATGAGCAAACTAAATGAATATTGTGCCAGTGAGCAATGTATCAGGGAGCAATGCATCAGTGAAGAAAAGCTTAATAAACTTAAACTGGCAGTCGACGAAATCTCAAGTAATGTTGCAATGACACGTGAACAAAGAATAGCTGATATTCGTAACAGTGCATGTTGGGACATTGTTATTGTCGGTGGTGGTATTACCGGTGCTGGAATTTTAAAATTAGCCAGTCAAATGGGCCTCAAGGCATTATTGTTAGAACAAAAAGATTTTGCCTGGGGCAGCTCAAGTCGCTCTTCAAAAATGGTACATGGCGGTTTACGTTATATGGCACAAGGCCAGCTAGCATTAACGCGTGAATCAGTTGTTGAACGCCAACGCCTGCTCAAAGAAGGTCAGCCTTTGGTGAGTAAGCAAAGCTTTGTCATGAGCCATTATAAAAAAGCTTTTCCGGGGCCTTGGGTTTTCAATAAATTATTATCCTGTTATGACTTCATTGCTGGCGTAAAACAACATAAATTCTGGCCTAAATCGACATATATATCATTGGCCCCGAAAGTTGATGAGTATGAACTCTTAGGCGGCACACAGTTTTTTGATGCTTTAACCGAAGATGCACGATTAGTGCAGCGGCTAATACAAGAGTCTTTGCAAATTGGTGGCCAAGCGATTAATTATGCCAAAGTATTAAAACTTAACTCCTTAGCCTTTGATAACCAAGTCACGGTCAAGTTCGAGGAAGATAATTTACCTGCCAATCTTAATGCGAAAGTCATCATAAATGCCTGTGGCGCGTGGTCTAATTTAGTTGAAACCCAACACACTGAGCTTGAAGGCGCTAACTCACAAAAAACTGCTTTCGATAAGCAATCTTCATTGCATATGCGACCACTGCGCGGTAGTCATTTAGTGTTGCCAAATTGGCGCTTGCCTGTAGCGAGTGTTATTTCTGTTCAACACCGAGAAGATAAACGACCGGTGCAAATATACCCTTGGCAAAATGTCACTATTGTTGGCACTACCGATGTTGAACATGATGAAAACATGTCATTAGAGGCCAGAATTAGCCAACAAGAATTTGATTATTTGTTAGCAACAATAACCCAGCAGTTTCCTCACGCTAAAATAACCCAAGACGATGTCATCTCAACGTTTTCTGGTGTTCGCCCTGTTACGACAAAAGATGCGTCTCAATCGCCATCGAAAGAAAAGCGAGAACATCATATTGAACAGCAACAAGGCATTATTACAGTAACAGGTGGCAAGTTAACTACCTTTAGATTAATAGCTGAGCAAGTATTAACTTTGGTTAGCCAACATTTAAATAACAAAGGCAAACCTTACGAAGCTAAACTGAAATGTTCATTAAAAACCGCTTGTCAGCAACCGATTCTCTCTCAATCTTTTAATGAATTAGATCCGTCATTAAGTGCAGAAGTTCAGCAACAAATATTGGCCTGTTACGGTGAATTTAGTCGGGCATTTGTTTATGAAAGTAAAAAAAGTACTTGTAAGCCAATACGCTATAGTAAGCATTTATGGGCAGAATTAATTTGGTCTGTGCGGTTTGAGCAAGTGCAACATCTTGATGATTTACTGTTAAGACGCACACGACTCGGTAATGTTTTACCGTGTGGCGCTCGTGAACTTTTACCAAAAATTAAAGCGCTTTGTTCGCCATATTTATCTTGGAACGAACAAAAATGGCAAGAAGAAATTAATCGATATTTAGCGATTTGGCAAAATGCTTATAGTTTGCCAAATCATAAAGTTGAAGAAAAATAAGAAACCTATGACAGAAACTAGCTCGACAAATACACCGACACCAGACGTAGGTGATTTAATTTTAACAATAGATAACGGCACGCAAAGTATTCGAGCTTTGATATTCGATCTAAAAGGCAACTTAGTCGCTAAAAGCCGTATTGAGCTTGAAGCTTACTTTTCAAATAACCCCGGTTGGGCTGAGCAAAATGCCGATTACTTTTGGCAAATGTTGGCACAATGTTGTCAGCAGCTTTGGCAGCAAAGTGAGGTTATTGAATATGGCTATCGAGAAAAAATTACCGCGGTAACGGTTACCACGCAGCGCGGCACTGTTGTTAACTTAGATAAAAATAATAATCCACTGCGACCAGCAATTCTCTGGCTTGACCAACGATTATGTCAACAAAATAAAGCGATGCCATGGTATTGGCGCTTGGCGTTCGCTGCTATTGGGCAAAGTAAGGTTATCGATTACTTTCGTCGTAAGTCACAAGCAAATTGGCTGGAACAGAATGAGCCTAGTGTTTGGCAAAATACTGAAAAATATCTTTTACTTTCGGGCTTTTTGACTCATAAGTTAACTGGGCAGTTTAAAGATTCAGTGGGCAGTATTGTTGGTTATTTACCGTTTGATTATAAAAAACAAAACTGGGCAGGTCGCTGGGATTGGAAGTGGCAAGCTTTACCCGTGAAACGTTCTATGCTGCCAAACTTGGTCAAGCCCGGTGAAGTCTTAGGGAAAATTACCGTTGAAGCCGCCGAGCAAACAGGTTTGAAAGCCGGTATAAAGCTAATTGCATCAGCGTCCGACAAAGCCTGTGAAGTATTAGGCTCTGGCTGTATTAGTCCTGACACCGCGAGTTTAAGTTACGGTACTACCGCTACTATCAATACCAACAATTCGAAATATGTTGAACCGCAAGCCTTTATTCCTCCTTATCCATCCGCGATTCCAGACCATTTTAATAGTGAAGTGATGATTTATCGTGGTTTTTGGATGGTGAATTGGTTTAAGCAAGAGTTCGGACAAAATGAAATTGAAAAAGCGCAAACCTTAGGAGTTAGTGCAGAAAGTTTATTTGATCAGTTAGTCGCACAAGTGCCGCCAGGCTCTATGGGGTTAATGTTACAACCTTATTGGTCACCAGGATTAAAAAACCTCGAAGCGAAAGGTGCGATTATTGGCTTTGGCGATGTTCATACTCGCGCCCATATTTACCGCTCAATTCTAGAGGGATTAGCCTATGCCTTGCGAGAAGGTAAAGAAACCTTAGAGAAGCGACAAAAACGAAAAATTACGCGTTTAATTGTCTCAGGTGGTGGCTCTCAGTCAGACGCTGCTTTGCAACTTACTGCTGATATTTTTAATTTACCAGCGCATCGCCCGCATACTTTTGAAACTTCAGGTTTAGGTGCGGCAATTAATGCGGCGGTTGGTAAAGGCTATTTTGATAACTATCAGCAGGCGATTAATGCCATGACTCGGATTGAACAGTCGTTTTTACCCAATAAAGAAAATGTGAAGCTGTATAACAAACTGTATAGCCGAGTATATCGAAAAATGTACAAGCAATTAAAACCGATTTATCAAGATATTAAAAAAATAACTGGTTATCCAGAATAGTGTTTAAAAGATATAAAAGTAAAAATTAGTAAAGTAATATAAAAGCAATAAGGCATTGATAAACTGTCATAAAACAAACTTAAAATGTCAAAAATTATAACAACAATTAAATAATGAGTAGGAAGGATCTTAATATGATTTATACCCGTCGTAAATTTATAAAAACCCTTGCCGTCAGTGCTGGTGTAGTGGTTACGTCAAGCTTAGTTGGCTGTGGCAGCTCTGATAAAAAAGCAGTGGTTGTTGAACCCGGCCCAGTAGAGCCAAGCATCTTAGATGGCAGTCAGTACTTTCCACAATCAGTTGTGTCAGGCGATCCTCGAGCTGATTCCGTTATTCTTTGGACTCGTGTTGACGATGCATCCGGTGCTGATACGTCATTAATGCTACAAGTGGCAACAGATGAAGCTTTTGCTAGCCTAGTGGTTGAAGAAACCTTTGATGCACTTGCAACTTCTGATCATTGTTTAAAAATTCGTGTTACAGAACTAAATGCTGGTCAACACTATTACTACCGCTTTATTTATCAAAGTGGTGGTAAGAATTACTCAAGCCGCATTGGTCGCACTAAAACTGCCGCAGCGCCAGACAGCGATAGCAAAGTAAAGTTTGCTTATGTTTCTTGTCAAGATTATATCGGTCGCTACTTCAACAACTATCTATCGTTACTTGATAATGATGATTTAGACTTTGTTGTGCATTTAGGTGACTACATTTACGAAACAACAGGGGATTCACAATTTCAGTCAGTAGGTGGTGCTCGTAGTATTGAGTTTACAGACAGTGAAGGCGCATTAACGATAGGTGTTGGCGACAATAAAACTCAAGCAGCTAATAGCTTAGACAATTACCGTCAGCTTTATAAAACTTACCGTACAGATGAATTATTACAACGTGTGCATGAACGTTTCCCAATGATTGCTATTTGGGATGATCATGAGTTCTCAGATGATAGTTGGGGTGACACCGCCACTTACCTAGATGGCGCTGGCGATGAAAAGCAAACCCAACGTAAGAAAAACTCTGAAATGGCCTATTTTGAATATATGCCAATTGATCATGAGCAACCACATACTCAGGCAGGTTTAGCTGCTGGCGCGATTGGTATTAACGAAGAGCACTTGTTCCCGAATACGCGTATCTACCGTGATTTCCAATTCGGTCAGCATTTACATCTAGCGATGACAGACTTTCGTACTAATCGCCCTGATCATATTTTGCCAGAAGATGCTTTTCCTGCAAAAGTTGAAATGGACCAAGCGACGTTAAGCACCTTCTTATTAGGTGCAGGTTTCGTGCAAGCGCAGGTTGACGGTATTGTTAGCCAAATGTCGCCATATGTGAATATTGATGACGCCATGTTTGCGCCGTACAAAGCGACATTTTTAGAAGTGTTTACTGGCCTTTATATGCAAGAGCTAATGGCGCGTGTCGAGTTAAGCCAAGCAGATGCCTTAGCACAAGCACAACAACGCGCTGTTGCAGCCGTGCAAGGTAATTTAACGACCAGTTATTTAAACCAAGTGTTAGCGGGCGCCAAAGCAAGCTTACCGGCCGAGCACCCAATTCAAATGCTTCCCGCTTTACCTGAAACGGGTGTAGCGCAAGGTTTAGCATTTTATACCATGGGTAAAACTTCATTATTTGGCTTTATCGGTAGCCGTTACTTAGTCGTTAAAGACACTTACGATATTTATGCTGGTTACCGTGAGTATGTGGCGAATTTACAAGGTGGCACTGCACAAAAAGCCTTTGATGACATGCAAACAAACTGGTTAGCACAAACCTTTGCTACTTCAACTAGTACTTGGAAAATGTTGGGTAGTTCGGTGTCGTTCTCACCACTGATTTTTGATTTATCAGCAAGTCGTGCCGACAGTGGCTTAAGCTTATTAGAAGGTGTACTAGATTCTGCTGCGATTCCTGCCGCATTAAAACAACGTTTTTACCTTGAAGCAGATCAGTGGGATGGTTTCCCACAGTTTAAGTCGAGCTTTGTTGATAATGTAATGAGTCAATTTGGTGTTATTAGCCTTGGTGGTGATGTACACAGTAGTTATGTTACTGAACATAAGCCAAATGCGGTGACTGGCAAACGCTCATTTAACTTTACAACGTCGTCAGTATCATCAGGTACCTTTGGCTCGTTCTTAGAAAATGGTATGAACCAAATATTTGCGCAATTGGGCGATGTGCCAGAAGCGTTAAGCGATTTACCATTTTACTTTGATTCACTAGTGCGCAGCGCTACTAAGCGCGATGATATTACTGACGATATGGTATTTTCTCGTATGTGGGAACATGGTGTTGCTATTGTTGAAGTTGATGCAGAAAACGTATTAGTAGACTTTCACAATACGGGCAGTGAATTCCATAATATGGATACCGTAACTCGCAACTATTACGATGATGCCGATGCTTTCTTATCGGCGGTACGTTTGTATAAATTTAAAGTTAATGAAGGCGTGTTAACTCAGCTTTAATTTGCAGATGTTTATCTAAATTGAGAAAGTAAAAAACTTCACCTTGGTAGGAGTTATTTATTAAATAAGGGTTGTGTATTTAAAAATGCACAACCCTTTTTGTTTAACTTTTATAAGCTAACTGATTACTTTTTAACTGCTGATATAATGGGAGAGTACCTCGACTCACTTGCTCTGGATTTACTTCATCTAAAAGTAATTTTGCTGATATATATTGATTATCTTCTTGCAGTGTTTCGATAAGTCGCAGCTGAGTATAATTTTTAGCTTCAATAGCGTAATTTCCGACTTTAACTGCTGAGTTCATCCAATTAAGCGCTTTTTTGAATGCAGAGATCGCTTGTGTATACTCCTTTTTACCTTGTAGTGCTCGTGCCACGTTATGGTAACCTTCAGCTGTTTCTAATAGGTACTCTGTTTCAATAAAGCCTCTTAATGCGTACTGATAATGTGTCAGTGCTAAATCATAGTCGGCAGCTTTAATGTGTATATGAGCAATGGCTGTTTGTAGTTTAGGAAAGTGATAAACAGGCCCCATTCTAGCAATTTTATTATTAATCCACTGAATAAACTCTATAGCGCTTTCATACTGATTTAATTGATTATACAAAATAATAATTTCTGCATATCTGTCGGCATCAAAGCTAATGTCATTCACTTTTTTGATTAACTCAACTGACTTATTGGCGTATAAAGTTCCTTCCTCTACATGGCCATCTACAAATAACATTTTTGCCTGCAATGTATACACAGTGGTGAGAAAAACAGGAGGAGCATTATGTAAATCTATATATGGAGAGATTTCTTTTTTCAGCCAGTTACTATCTCTAATTTCCCAAATGGCAAGTAGTTTGAAGTTAATTAGGCGATACCATTGTCTGCTTTGTTTTTTAACATTTTTTATATTTTCGTCTATTTGCTTTAAGCATAAGCTAGGGGAGGCAAGACAAGACTTTTTGTTTTCTATGAAATTGGAACTGCTGTCATAGATATACGCATTCGTTTGAGGTATAAAAAAAATTAAAGAACTGGATATGAATATATGCAGTAAATTTTTCATAATATAATGCTCATGATTAATATAAAGAATCCTTTTGATATTAATTAGTCGTTGTATATTTAAAAATCATAATTTTGATAGTATCAACGTCAGTTATAAATAGCATTAACCCTTGCTATTAACAATAACAAAAAGCACTAACAAAAAGTTGATAGACGGCATTGGTGAGTAGCAATTTTGCTATTTACCTTGCTAGCCGTGAAATACAATAATAACGACGGTAGTAGCCAGCTGTTTGAAAAATCAGTAGTGTATTCGTAATCAACGCTATAGCGCATAGACTAACAGCGAATAATATAATTGGATGAAGTAAATGATTTTTGATGTTTCAGTATTAGAAACCCAAGAGAAGTATCGATTGTTAAACGGTGGTGTAACACCCAGACCCATCGCATGGATCAGCACACGCTCTGGCGATAATATTGATAATTTAGCCCCTTACTCATTCTTTACTGTCGCAAGTTGTAATCCACCTATACTGCTTTACACCCAAGTAAATCAACGAAGTGGCCTTGATAAAGATACTTTGAATAACTTAATTGCAACGGGTGAATGCGTAGTGAACATCGTTAATTCAACGTTAGTTGAAAAAACGAATCAAACTAGCGCAGGTCTTAACAGTATCGAGAGTGAGTTTGACTTTGCAGAAGTTGAAAGCTGCGCTAGTTATCAGGTAAAACCTCGCTCAGTAAAAGATTCACTGATTCGCTACGAGTGCACGTTAAGAGAAATAAATAGAGTGGGGGACTTACCTGCCGGCGGTAGTATTGTTCTATTAGATGTAAAGTATATTTATGTACATGATGAACTATATGATAACGGCAATATAAACCAAGAGTTGATTGATTCAGTCGGTAAAATGGGCGGAGATTACTTTAGTTTAACCACTAACAATATTGAGTTAACTCGACCTCAATGATATTTAAAAACCGCGCCGAATAATGATATCTGACAGAACTCAAACTCAAGGTGTTTAGCAGGTGATTTTGGAAAAATACCGTAAAGCAATTCAAATACAAAAAAGCCAGCAAATAGCTGGCTTCTTATTACGCGATAAATTGCTTAGCGAAAAATTAGTCTTCTAATTCTGCTAAACAAAGTTCGTCGTATATTTGTTTAACCCAAGCATCAACACGTGCTTCAGTTAATTCCGGTTGACGGTCTTCATCAACACACAATCCGATAAAGGTATTTTCGTCAACTAAGGCTTTTGAAGCTTCAAACTCATAACCTTCAGTAGGCCAGTTACCAACAACAATAGCGCCTTTTGATTCAACGATATCGCGTAGTGGTTCCATTGCATCACAGAAATACTCAGCGTAGTCTTCTTGATCGCCTAAACCAAAAATTGCCACTAACTTATCAGCAAAGTCAATTTCTTCAAGCTCTGGTAAAAAGTCATCCCAATCACATTGGTTTTCACCGTAGTACCAAGTTGGAATACCTAAGATTAATAAATCAAACTCTGCGATTTCTTCTTTGGTACTTTTGGCGATATCTTTTACATCGACAAGTTTTTTACCCAATTTCTTTTGGATCATTTTGCCTACGGCTTCGGTGTTACCTGTATCACTTCCGAAAAATAAACCTACAATTGCCATGAATCTAACCTTTTATAACTAAACTTTAAAATCATTGGTATTAAGTGACTGAACTAATAGTGTTTCTATTAATTCACTTCGACTAACACCCTTATCTTTTGCTAAAGCGTCTAAACGTTCAAATACATCTTGATGTAATTTAAACTCAACACGCTTTAGGCCATTGTTCTTATCACGCTTAACTTGATTACGTTTGTTTATTTTAACTTGCACGCTGCGTGAGTGTGGGTTGGTTTTTGGTCGCCCCGCACGCTTTTCATCGCTAAATAAGTCAATGGTTGTTAAATCTGCTACTTCTTTTGCCATCTTTTTACTTACTTATCCAACGCCTTGGCTTTCCCAAACAAACTGAATTACGCCTTTGGCGATAAATCCAGCACATCCTAAAAATAAAACAAAATAAACTACAATCTTCCCCATTTTAGGAACATCGTTTTTCTTCATTACATCATGGATTGATAACCCAATGAAAATAAAGATAAAAGCAAAAAATAAATTCAGCCCGATGGCTTCAACTAATTCAAAGTGTTCTGCTAACATAATCAACCCTAAAATTTTCAGGGCGCACTATAGCATATCGTTGCTTTTAAACACATTAATTTTGTTATCTTAGTCACTTTTTACCAACGATATTTTGCTGGTGCGAAGTATAAAAGACAGTGCGTATGGTGATTTAATTGCATTAATTATACAAACTTTGCTTGTGCAAAATTAGAGCTAGATCAATGACTGCCTAAAAAGCTTTCTACGCTACGGTTAAAGGCAACTGTTTTTTCTGCATGCAGCCAATGACCAGCACCTTGAATAACGCGGGCACGGCTTTGCGGAAATAAACGTACAATTTCAGTTCTATGCTCTGGCAATATATAGTCAGAATTTGCGCCCTTAATAAATAAAGTAGCACCATTGTAGGTATTACTACCTTGGTAGGTTTTCATTATATGTGGGTAGTTAGTATCAATATTTTCAATGCTACATTTAAAAGAAAATTGATCATTTTCACTAACTAAGTTGCGTAGCAAAAATTGACGAACACCGATGTTGTCAACATATTGTGCTAACTGCTGGTCAGCATCTTTGCGTTGTTTTATAGCCGTTAAGTCAATTGATTTTAAACCAGCAATAATTTGGTTGTGGTGCGGCGGGTACTCCACGGGTGCAATGTCGGCAACAATAAGCTTTTCAACACGTTCGGGTGAAGTAAGTGCTAATTCCATGGCAATTTTTCCGCCCATAGAATGGCCAAGTATTACGGCACTGTCGATGTTTAAGTGTTGCATAACGTCAACAACATCTTGCGCCATGGTTGGATAATCCATCACACTATCGTGGAACGAATCACCGTGGTTTCGCACATCAACGCTGGTGACTCGATAAGTTTCTGATAGCACTTTTGCCACCATATTAAGGTTTTCTAAACGACCAAATAAGCCATGTATTAATATAATGTCTTTACCGCTGCCAATTTGTTGATAGTTAAGTCGCTTAGTCATTTATCTCTCAGTGCTGCTGTCGTGCAATGTTATGCTGGTGTATACCCAAGTGGTTTGGGTATATATATGAATTGGCGAAATTGTGCGGGTTTTTAGTTTTTGATGCAATGATTTGCCTTAATGAATCATCATTATTTGCTGGCGAATACTTGAGAATGGACTCATTTTCTTAAACTATTTAAAAAAAATCGCCATCTATTGTTAATCCTCTATAGAGACTTGCTATTAACGTAAGTATAATCTTGCCGCGATCTATAACAATTTTCCTAGGGTCATCAATGAAAAACATCGAAATAGATGAAGAACTTTATCAGCACATTGCGTCAAATACCCAGTATATTGGCGAAAGCGCATCATCGATCTTACGTCGTCTAATTAATTTACCAGACGAAGCTACTGCGGAAGTTATTGCTGAACCTGCAGCTGTAATTGTTGAAGTGGAAGAAACTGAAGAGGTTGCTGTTGAAACGCCAGCACCAACAGTCGACACAAATGGCTCAGTATTTAACTATATTAATAAAGAAGAGTTAGCCATGCAGCGTGGCGCTGTTGGTCGATTTTTACTTATTTTGGCCGCACTATACCGTGTACATAACCAGCAATTTTCTGCTGTTTATGAAATTAGAGGCCGTGACCGTTTATATTTTGCAGGTAGTGAGGCTGAATTGGCCGCTAGTGGCAGCAGTACTAAACCTCGCAAAATTCCTGATAGCCCATTTTGGGTTATTACTAACTCAAACACTACGCGTAAGAAAATGATGCTGACAGAAGTTGGTCGCGCATTGGGTTATAACGAGCAAGATATAGAAAATATTCGCGACTTATTATAGTTACTTACTATAGTTAATTTGTTAGTTATGTGCGGCTTAGTACGACTTAGTGCAGCTCTATTTTATAAAGAAAAGGAATTTAAATGACAATTCATCATCATGCTGGCAAACCTGCAAGACCAGAAGACAGAATTAATATTGGTCGTTTAGTCAGTGATTACTTTTTACAAGCACCAGATGTCACCATCGCTGAACAAAAAGTAACCTTTGGTACGTCGGGTCATCGTGGTAACGCTAGCAAATTAAGTTTTAATGAATATCACATTGAAGCGATTTGTCAGGCGGTTGCAGAGTATCGCCAAGCGCAAGGTTTTAAAGGACCATTGTATTTAGGTAAAGACACTCATGCGCTGTCAGAGCCAGCATTTGCTTCTGCCGTTTCTGTGTTAATTGCTAACAATGTCCCTGTGGTTATCCAAGCTGATGAAGGCTTTACGCCAACGCCGGTAATTTCACGTTTAATCATTGCTCATAACAAAACTCAGCCAGTACAAGCTGACGGTCTGATTATTACGCCATCACATAATCCACCAACGGATGGCGGCATTAAATATAATCCTCCTCATGGCGGACCTGCTGAAGGCGAAATAACGAAAGTTATCGAGCAACGTGCCAACGAAATTATTGTTAATAAATTAGTTGATGTTAAACGTGTTGATTATGCTCAAGCTTTACAGTCGTCATTACTATTTCGTGAAGATTTCATTGAATTCTACGTAAATGAATTAAGCCAAGTTATTGATATGGAAGCTATTGCAAAAGCAGGCGTGCATATTGGTGTTGACCCATTAGGTGGCTCAGGTATTCATTACTGGCCAGTAATTGCGAAAAAGTATGGCTTAAAACTTGATGTGGTTAACCCTGTAGTTGATGCTAGCTTTGCATTTATGCCATTGGATAAAGACGGTAAAATCCGTATGGATTGCTCGTCACCTTATGCCATGTCTGGCTTGATCGCACTAAAAGACCAATTTGATGTTGCTGTTGGTAATGACCCTGACTTTGATCGCCATGGTATTGTCACGAAATCGGGTGGGCTGATGAACCCGAATCATTATTTAGCGGTATCTATTCACTATTTAATGACCCACAGAAATTGGCCTGCAGAATCTAAAATTGGCAAAACCTTGGTTTCAAGTTCAATGATTGACCGTGTTGCTAAACTGATTGACCGACCACTTTCAGAAGTACCTGTTGGCTTTAAATGGTTTGTTGATGGCTTGCATGATTCAAGCTACGCCTTTGGCGGTGAAGAAAGTGCAGGTGCAACTTTTATCGCTCGTGACGGCAGCTGTTGGACAACCGATAAAGACGGTTTTGTCATGACCTTACTTGCTGCTGAAATGATAGCAGTAACTGGTAAAGACCCTTACCAGTTATATCAAGAGCTTGCACAGCAGCTTGGTGAACCATGTTATGGACGTGTTGAAGCCGTAGCTAACCTGCAACAAAAGCAAGTATTAACCTCATTAACACCTGAAGCCATTACTACTGATATTTTAGCTGGTGAGAAAATCACTCAAATATTGTCACATGCGCCAGGTAATAATGCTGCGATTGGCGGCATTAAAGTGTGCACCGAAAACGGCTGGTTTGCTGCTCGTCCTTCAGGTACTGAAGATATTTACAAAATATATGCAGAAAGCTTTATTGATGACACGCATTTACAGTTAATTATTAGCGATGCCCAAAAGCTAGTTAGTGCGGCATTTGTTGCTGCTGGCTTATAATTTGATGTAAGAACGGGCTTTGAAAAGAGTTTTATTTAGTTACTTACTCTGTAAGCTAAATAATAAAAAGGTGCCTAAAGGCACCTTTTTTGTTGCTAGTCGTTTTTTATTGCGAACAAAAACCGCAAGGGCAAATTAACTCTCTTCAACCGAATACAGTGAGTTTGATTGACATTTTCCTATTTTATTAAACGCTGCCACTAACTCTTTGCCTTCACCAATAGCCATTGCTGCTTCTTTGGCTGTCCATGATTCCATGCTTGGGAACGAGTCGACAAAAATAAACCCATCCATCTCCCCAACAACGGCGGTTACAACATAGCTTTGTATATCGCCACCTTTAACCGCTTTATTAGCGTAAATTACCCACTTACTATTGAGTGCCTTGATGTCGGCGATAGACTTTCCTTCATTAAGCGTACAAGACCAAACTTGTTCAATACGTGTATCAGCGTAGGTATGAAGACTAAATCCAAGAGCAATAATTAACGATAGCGCTTTTACAAAATGTGATTTCATCATTGTTACCTTTTAAAATTATCTTTTATGTCGATTTTATCAATGAGTACAACTAAGAACGAAAACAGATAGCTTCAACGGCATTTAATAAAGGTAGTTGGTTTGTCGCTAGATGCAATAATAGACTAGGGAAGCGCGTGGCTTTGGTAATGTACCTATGCATATATCATGAGTCTCGTTAAATTAAAAATTATAAGCGATTAGCAATAATAACTTCATGTTAAAAATATCATCTTAATTAGTGATTTACTAAAATTTATAGATGAATTTTTTATGTTTGGATATGATGAAAAAAGGGTTTTAATCTTATATTACAACACTATCATTAGCTCCTAATTTGAGGGCTTTATCACTAGGAGTTTATCTTGATTATTTTTGCTACGAAAAGATTGTATGTTCGTCAAATAACGAGTGAAGATGCGAAAGCTCTCTCAAAAGTGCTGGCTGACCCACTTGTTATGCAATATTCGACGGTTGGGGTTCATAGCCAAGAGCAGATCTATGATTATATCGCCAATTGTAAAAAACAATATGATTTAAATGGTTTTGGGCATTGGGTTGTTTATAACTCTGTTAATCATGAGTTTGTTGGCGTGTGTGGTCTTAACAAACATAAAGTGGAAGCAGACGACATTATACATATTAACTATCGCTTAGCCGCTGTTCAACAGGGTAAAGGGTATGCTGTTGAGTCTGTTTTTGGTGTATTAGATTTTGCTAAAAATCACTTAAAACTTAGCGCTATCAATGCACTTATCGAGTCAGCAAATGTTAGTTCGGTTAAAGTAATCAATCGAACTGGCTTTAAGTTTGTTAAATCTTCCGTGTTTCGTGGTTTTAATGTAGATGTTTATCAGGTCACTTTTTAAAGCGAGGTATAGTTTTTGTGCTTGGATAATAACCAAGCACACAAGTCGTAATCTAAAGCTCTATAGTCAGCTTATTTAAATGTCCAAGCCAATACTCTAGTGATTTTATTACCCTGTTTCATTTCTATTTCTCGTACATCGGTTGCACCAAGCTTTTGAATGAGTTTTTTTGCCGGTTTAACATTATCGATTTTAGAAACCAAGCTAGTAAACCAGCGACACTGCGTTGAAAATGTTTGGCTTTCTTTGATGAGTTTTTTAAGGAACATGTGTTCACCACCTTTGCACCAAAGTTCTGCGTCTAGACCGCCAAAATTTAAGGTAGCGTTACTCTTACTTGGATCCGCTACTTTTTGTTCTCCGCGATTACGAGCAAGGTTGTCAAGTTTACGCTTACTACCTTTTAGTGCTTCTTCTTGTGACGCATGAAACGGTGGATTACATACCGTGACATCAAAATGTTCTCCTGCTTGAATTATGCCGGTAAAAATATGATTTTTGTCGTGTTGTGTACGTAGTTCAAAGCTACTTTTAAGCTGAGGGTTTCTAGCGATAATCGAACCTACGTTGTCAATTGACTGGCTATTTATATCACTGCCAACACAATGCCAACCGTATATATTACAGGCCAATAGCGGATATATGCCATTGGCACCTGTGCCTATATCGAGCAGCCTGATTTCTGTTTTGCTAGTCTTTTTACTTACAGCTGGGTCATCAATACCAAGTAATTCAGCGATATAATGAATATAGTCAACTCTGCCAGGAATAGGCGGGCAAAGTGCGCCTTCGGGTATGTCCCACTGGTTAATGTTGTAATGCTGCTTTAATAGCGCAGCATTTAGTGCTTTTACTGCTTTAGGGTTAGCAAAGTCTATGGAAATATTACCATGCACGTTTGCTTTTACGAAGGACGCTAATGGCGGGTAACTTTTTACCAGTGCGGGAAAATCATAACCAGTATTATGTACGTTTCTCGGATGTAAGTGCTTGTGAGTAGGCTTGGCTTGCTTGTTTTTATTTTGGTTAATCGTGCTCACAAATATATGTCCGAGGTTTAGGGTTCAAAAGTAATGGGAGGGTGGTTATAATTGGCTATTATAGCCTTAATTGATTACACATTAACATGTACAAAAGAAAGCAAGATGCCAAACCACAAGTGATTTCTTATGAACGAGTAAAATCATATATGCTGTGGTTGATTGAGCGCTACGGTGATTACTCCGCTAAAAAACTGCTACAAAAAGCAAATTTACTGTTTAAAGACGACACTCAATTTAATGAACCCGCATTAGATTATTTGATTGAGCGAGATATTGTGAATGACCTGCGTTATGCACAGCGCTTAACCATGAGTTTTTCAGAAAAAAATATTGGTCTGAATAAAATTAAAGAAAAGCTCTATGCAAAAGGCTTCCCATCTCACGTGATCAATGAATGTGTTAGCGGCATAGAAACTAGTGATGAAGATTACTTTGATAAAGCGCTGACGCTAAAAATTAGAAAATTTGGCGCTGAGCCGATTGATGATTTGAAACTAAAACAAAAAGCATTAAGGCATTTGATCACCAAAGGTTTTTCATATGCTATTGCCAATAAAGCGATAGGGTACTCAGGCGAGGAAGACTATTAATTTGTAGTAGTACAAACTGGGTTTGACGATTTTACCTATTACAGAATAAGTCAATTCTGATAGGTAGCAGTTAATTTTTGGGTTCAATGGCTCTTCGCTTTCGCTGAACTTCCATTTGATGATACCAATTGGCTCTATGTCTATCCTTTATACATATTATCTAATTCTTTGCGAGTAACTTGTCTAGGGAGTGCTGGGAAAACATTGTTGCATGACTTTCCTGACATTTTGGAATCCGCAATAACATTACTTACAAAGAGCTTTAAATAGACATCCATTGACAAAGTGTTGAAACGAATCACTTCTGAGGAGTTATATTTCACCCTTTGGGTATATGTTGATGAAGTATTTTTATTTTTGCTAATTTCAATGGTTAAATCTGCAAAATCGCCTTCTGGTGTGATGGTTATACAAGCAGCATACCTAAGTGAATTTACACAAGATTTTTTATTATCGAGCACCCATAATCTGCCAAATGTAGAGTATCCGTTACCTAAAGTTTCTTTTATTTGGTAGTCATAATCAATCATTTGAGCGTTATCACAAGAATAAGCATTTGTTGTATTCATTAATAAGAAAAGAACGAAAACTTTCTTGGTAATACATTGAAAAGAAGCCTGAAATAATTTCATCTTAAATTTCTTTTAAGGAGAAGAGGAATAATGTATTGAAACAATTAAGTTTTGTTGATAAAAATTTAAAAGTTTCCATTACTGGCCGTTAAAAACTAAACCGCTTTTGTAAACTCAGTTAAGCTGCTCTATTTTTGACTTAGAACAGCTACTGATGAAAATGAACTATTAGCAAATGATTTCCCCTTAAAGTGAAACTACTTGAGGGCGTTAAGCTTCTGATTTAACTCAAATGCAGGTTCAGTCACTATTTTTTCAAGCACTTCAATTCGTGCTTTTAGCACTTTTATTTCTTCTGATTTTTCGCTTAGCTCAGTGTTTACTGCTTGGTTCTCTTGCGTTTTTGCGAATGGCGTAGAAGAGTTGCCATTTAGCCAGTCAATAACGCGAAGGTTATACTGCTTATCAACATAAAGCCCAAAAACATAGAGTGAAAAAATAACGCAGATTATTAAGATGATTTCTAAATTTGTCATGTAAAGCTCCAATTAACTGTGCTGATAATCAGCTGATTTTATATGGGCGAAATAGCTAAATTTATGACGAGATTTATCGCTAAATTCAACTGGCTGAATGCCCACTAAAAGTACATAGTCTTGAGTTAATCTTATTTATTACATTTTCTTGATAAATTAACGTAAAAACTTTTAGTAAATTTTGAGTAGAATCCTAGTATGTGAAGTTCTCCTCGGTAATGCTGTGCCAAACCTTTAGTTAAAACCCCAATTGATTATCCGTAGTTAAAATCAGCCTGTGCTGATTTAGTGCTATATAAAGGCTTTCATCTCAAGTGTTCAATGAATGTATTAGCGCGATAGAAAATACATACAATGACTACTTTGATAAAGCACTTACACTAAAAATAAGAAAGTTTGGTGTTGAGCCGATTGATGATTTTAAGCTAAAACAAAAAGCATTAAGGCATTTGATCACCAAAGATTTTTCATATGCTATTGCCAATAAAGCGATTAGTCATTCAGGTGACGAAGATTAGTAGTTTATTTGTCGCAGCTAAAGCTGGATTTGAAGATTTTAAATGCCTGAGGCTAAGCATTCTGACTTGCCGCAATAAGTTCTATACAGCAACTAAAGGGTCCTAAATATTTGAATAGCAAACCTATCTATTTTCTATCACAAAAAATTACTTGTTGACATATTTCTTAATTAAATAAATCGATTTTCAAAACACGCTGCGGGTTATTTTTCTATCAAAATAATTCCTTTGTGGTGCAAGCTTAGCTGGTTTAACGCCAATAAAATTTATAAGGTCTTGATAAAAAACAAAATAATTGTTTGGCTCGAAAATTGTATTGTTGATATCACCGTTAAACTGTTGTGAAAAGGTTGATAGCGCAATGAAAATTACGAATGAATTGATTAATAAAACACATGTCCAACCTACCCCAAAAAAAGTACCTCATAATAAAAGCTTATCGGTACTTTTGCTAGAAGGGCATCCTTCCTCTAAATCAATTTTAAAAAGTGCATTGATAGATTTTGGTTACTATGTCACTAAATCCGTCTCCTTAAATGATAGTATTCTTGAGCACCTTGAATTATGCCAGCCCGACATTTTAATATTGTCCACCGCAAGACTCAGCGACATAATGCTTAAAGAACTCGTGGTAATAAATAAAACATCACCTTTACCCATTATTATATTTTCTGAAAACGACTCTCCTAATGTAATTCAACGCTCGATAAAAGCAGGGGTTAGCGCTTACGTAGCTCATGAAGTTTCTCCACAACGAATTCATAGCATTATTTCAGAGGCTAACGAAAGATTTAAATATGTTCAGGCACTTCGGAATGAATTAAAACTCGCCAAAACGCAATTAGAAAGCAGGAAACTTATTGAAATAGCAAAAGGGCACCTAATGCAGCTGAAAAAAATTAGTGAAAAAGAAGCTTATGGCACCCTGAGAAAAATGGCGATGGATCAAAGTAGTCCTATCTCGATTGTGGCTAAAAATATTATTGATGTTTATGAATTATTAGCGGCACCTAATCGTTGAATCGTTTTAGTGCGTTTCACTTTTTCAGTGCAAAAACAGCTCTTTTTATTTATCAGTAAATTATAAATCATCATAAAAACAATGGTTTAATGTATGGCAAGTTACTTGCTATATAATTAGAGTAATTAATCAACTAACGAGTTGTATTTTTATCAACGGCGATAAAAATAGATAAAAAAATCCTGATAGCAACGGTGCTACAGAATGATATAAAACATATTTTTAAATTTAATGAGCAATGGCGCTCACCCATAAATAATCATGATGGTTATTTATGGGTGAGCGTTTTTTTTTAATTTTTACTAACGTAACTTGAAGGATTTGATAATGAACTGGAAAAAATCAATAAGTGCTACCTTGAAACTGATTTCGTTTAGCGTTGCTATGGTACTTTCAGGCAGTAATCTCGCCTTTGGTGAAGAGCTCGGTGAGCCTGAAAAAGAAGAACTAAAATTTGGCTTTATTAAACTGACCGACATGGCTCCAATTGCTATTGCCTATGAAAATGGCTATTTCGAAGACGAAGGCTTATATGTCACCATTGAAGCTCAAGCAAACTGGAAAGTTTTGTTAAACGGTGTTATCGATGGAAGTTTAGATGGTGCTCATATGCTGGCAGGGCAGCCAATTGCAGCAACGATGGGTTATGGCACTAAAGCACATGTTATTACTCCATTTTCAATGGATTTAAACGGTAACGGGATTACCGTTTCTAACGAAATTTGGCAGCAAATGAAGCCGAATATACCTAAAATGGCAGACGGCAGACCTGTTCACCCAATTAAAGCCGACTCGTTAAAACCTGTTATTGAAAAACTAAACGATGAAGGCAAACCATTTAAAATGGGCATGGTGTTTCCTGTTTCAACTCATAACTATGAATTACGCTATTGGCTAGCCGCTGGTGGAATACACCCAGGTTTTTATGCGCCACACAAAGGAGATTCATCAGGACAGATTGATGCTGATGCTTTGCTTTCTGTTACCCCTCCGCCACAAATGCCGTCAACGATGGAAGCTGGCACCATACATGGCTATTGTGTTGGGGAACCTTGGAACCAACAAGCGGTATTTAAGAATATTGGTGTGCCAGTCGTCACTGACTATGAAATTTGGAAAAACAACCCTGAGAAGGTTTTTGGTATCACGGCAGAGTTTGCAAAAAAATATCCTAATACCACCATCCGCTTAACGCGTGCACTCATTCGTGCAGCGAAATGGTTAGATGACAATAACAATGCGAACCGTCCAGCTGCTGTAAAAATATTGTCTCAATCTAACTATGTTGGCGCTGATTACAATGTTATTGCTAATTCAATGACAGGGACTTTTGAGTATGAAAAAGGCGATGTACGTGAGGTCCCTGACTTCAACGTGTTTTTTAGATATAACGCGACTTACCCATATTACTCAGACGCTATTTGGTATTTAACGCAAATGCGTCGTTGGGGGCAAATTTCTGAGGATAAAAGTGACCAGTGGTACAAAGATTTAGCGTCGAAAGTTTATCGTCCAGATATTTACGTTAAAGCCGCAAAATCTTTAATTGCTGATAAATTAATTTCGGCAAATGAATTTCCAGATTTTGCTAAAGAAACCGGATTTAAAGCGCCGCAAAAGCATTTTATTGACAATATTGTTTATGACGGAAGCCAGCCAAATGCTTATTTAGAAAAATTTGTTATTGGTCTTAAAGGCGGTGAAAAGCTTTAGACGCGATTCACTCATAGTATTGAAAAGGAATAAAAAATGAGTTCAACAACAGTTAGTATAGCTAGTAATACGGAGGGCGAACAACTGATGAAATCTATTCAGACTGTTTTCAAAAAAGCCACTAAGGCGATTTTGTTACCCTGTTTAGGCATCAGCATATTTATACTTTTTTGGGGGATAGTTGCAAAAAATATCCATACATCGTTAGGAGAATTTCCAGGCCCTGAGGCTGTTGTTGAACAATTTCAGTCATTGTATGAAGAGCATCAAGTGGAGCAAGAAAAGGCTGTTTTGTTTTATCAGCGACAAGATGTTCGTAATGCCGCTAAGCTTGAGAAAAACCCAAACTATATGGTGAAAATACGACAATATACAGGAAAAGAAACATTTTTAGACCAAATATTCACCAGTTTAATAACAGTGACGAGTGGCTTTTTAGTCGCGGCTATTATCGCCATTCCCTTAGGTATTTGGATGGGCTTAAGTCAGCGGCTAAATTCTGCGTTAAATCCTATTGTGCAAGTCTTTAAACCTGTATCGCCATTAGCATGGTTACCCCTAGTCACTATGATGGTAAGTGCGCTTTATGTCACTGATGATCCTATGGTATCCAAATCATTTTTAACATCGATGATCACAGTTAGCCTTTGTAGTTTGTGGCCTATGGTAATTAATACCTCTATTGGTGTATCTACAATTGATAATGATTTACTCAATGTCAGCAAAGTTTTGCGATTACCTGCATTAATACACATACAAAAAATAGTATTGCCAGCATCCATTCCGATGATTTTTACCGGTATGCGCTTATCATTTGGCGTCGCTTGGATGGTACTTATTGCGGCAGAAATGCTGGCCAAAAACCCGGGTTTAGGGAAGTTCGTTTGGGATGAATTCCAAAACGGCAGTTCAGATTCACTTGCAAGAATAATGGCTGCGATTGTAGTTATTGGCTTTATCGGCTTTTTATTAGACCGAGCAATGTTGCAACTACAACGAAAAGTGTCTTGGGACAAATCAAGCGTAAGCGTTTAAGGGCTTTATTATGAAATCAGATATACCAACAAACAGTACTAAAAAATCATTTTTAGATATTAGTCATATCGATATGGATTTTCCAACGCCAGCAGGCAGCTTTACCGCGCTAAAAGATGTCGACCTTCAAATTAAAAAAGGTGAATTTATTTCGCTCATTGGTCATTCCGGTTGTGGTAAATCGACGGTACTCAATATTGTTGCCGGCCTCTACCAAGCAACTAATGGCGGTGTGTTATTAAATAACAAAGAAGTGAATGAACCTGGGCCAGAACGTGCTGTGGTTTTTCAGAACCATTCACTATTACCTTGGTTAACCGCCTACCAAAATGTAGAACTGGCAGTAAAACAAGTTTTTAAGAAAAGCAAATCAAAAGCCCAAATGAAAGAGTGGATTGAATATAACTTAAAGCTGGTTCACATGGATCACGCCATGCATAAAAGGCCTGATGAAATTTCTGGTGGTATGAAGCAGCGTGTTGGTATTGCTCGCGCATTAGCTATGCAACCTGAAGTTTTATTAATGGATGAGCCCTTTGGCGCACTTGATGCGCTGACGCGTGCGCACATGCAAGACTCATTAATGGAGATTCAAAAGGAGCTTAACAATACGGTGATTATGATCACACACGATGTTGATGAAGCAGTTTTATTATCAGATCGCATTGTTATGATGACCAACGGACCTGAAGCCACTATTGGTGAAATTCTAGAGGTAAAACTTGAACATCCGCGTAATCGCTTAGCGCTAGCAAAAAACCTTGAATATAACCGCCTTCGCTCAGAGGTTTTGACCTTTCTTTATGAAAAACAAAGAAAAGTTGAAAATATAAAGCAAAAAGTTACCTCAGAAAAATCAACATCAATAAAATGTGTTAATGAAAAATAGTTCTAAATAACAGTAATGAAACACGCTCTTTTTATAAACTTAACAATAAAAAATATAAGGAAAAATAATCCATGGCACTTAAAAAAATAGCTATGTTTTTATCCGTCGCTTTATCAGGAAGTTATTCTTCAATGGCATTTGGCGACTCAATAACTGATGCGTTAATTAATGGAAAATCCAGCGTTAACCTTAATTTACGATATGAAACCGTTGACCAAGACAATGCCCTTAAAGATGCTGATGCACTTACCATACGTACTCGCTTAACCTATGCGACAGGTAGTGCGAATGGTTTTTCTTCTCTCGTTGAATTTGAAGACTCACGTTCAGTGCTTGGCGTTGATAACTACAATAATACACTAGGTGAAAATACCGGTTATTCGGTGATTGCCGATCCAGAAACAACAGAGCTCGATCAAATGTTAGTGCAATACCAACAAAAGTCTTTTGCCATTAAAGCCGGACGACAGGTGATCACTATGGATAATCATCGTTTTGTCGGCCATGTTGGCTGGCGTCAAGACAGACAAACGTTTGATGGGGTCACATTTGCCTACCAACCGATTGAAAATTTAGACGTGAAGTATGGTTATATTTCACAAAGAAATAGAATTTTTGCACAAGCAAAAGATATTGACTCAAAGGATCATTTAATTAATGCAACTTACAAAATGGATGTCGGTACCATTGCCGCTTATGGATATTTATTAGAAGTTAATAACAATACTGAAAATTCTCTCGATAGCTATGGTCTTCGCTTTAATGGGTCATCAGTAATGGGCAAACAAAAATTATCATATACTGTTGAATACGCCAATCAAGATGCAGAAACGGCAACAACTTCATATTCATCCGATTATATTTTTGCTGAATTAGGGACTAAATTTTCTGACATCAGCATAAAAGTTGGTTATGAATTATTAGGCTCCGATGATGGCATGTACGGCTTTTCAACACCATTAGCAACCCTGCATAAGTTTAATGGTTGGTCTGATCAATTCTTAGGCACTCCAAAAGAAGGATTAAGTGATCTATATGCCAGTATTGGCGGGAAGGCCGCTGGCGGAAAGTGGGCCATTATCTATCACAAATTTGATGCCGATAAAGCGTCAGCAACCGTTGATGATTTAGGCTCGGAAATAGATGCGGTATACACAAGAAACTTCACTAAGCATTATTCAGTTGGTGTTAAATTAGCATCATACTCAGCTGGCGATGCAAGCGCTGGAAAAGTCGATACTGATAAAGTTTGGTTATGGCTAAACGCTAAGTTTTAGTGACTTATTACCTTGTGTCTATATTTGTTATTTATAGCATTAGCTTACTTTTTTTGAGACAAGTAGCCCTAACTTTGGTTAGGGCTTTTTTGTGCTCGCTACAGCATTGAGTTATTGAATCATTTATTTAAGAGTTAAGGTTGCACCAATATAAAGCAGTGTTTTAAGTTTGTGCACTTTAATTAGATAGAAATGAATAACTTCTTATAATGTGTTTATCAATAATCATTAAATAACAATGCTTTAGTTATTGTTGTAGAGTTATTTATGAAATGGTATAAGACTTGAAAGCATAACCATAACTTGTTTTTCAGGATGACAATTATGATTTCTGCTTTTATTCAACAACACAATTTACCTGAAGATTTTGAATGTACTGTAGCGCAGTATTATCAACCACTCGCTGAGCGACTATTTAACCAATTTACTAAAAAAAATGAGACTTACTTTGTTGGTATTAACGGATGCCAAGGAAGTGGTAAATCAACATTAACTGATTATATTGCTAATTATTTAGCCTCGCAGTACCAAATTAATGTTGTTGTCATGTCGTTAGATGATTTTTACTTAACTAGCGAGAAACGGAAACAACTAGCAGAAGACGTACATCCACTTTTAGCAACGCGGGGCGTGCCCGGTACTCATGATGTTGTTGCACTTAAGCATATTTTGACTGAGCTCAAAAATAGGAAAACAGCTTTTTCTATTCCAAAATTCAATAAAGCTACTGATGACCCTTTTCCTGAAGAACAATGGGCGAGAATTGAACAGCCTACAGATATTGTTATCTTAGAAGGCTGGTGCTGGGGCGTTAAGTCACAAACGGCAGAACAGTTAGAAGCGCCAGTCAATGAACTTGAATCTCAACATGATAAAACGGGTGAATGGCGAAACTATGTTAATCAAAAGCTTAAATGCTTTTATGAGCCACTGTATGAACAAATGGATTTTTGGCTAGCCTTACAAGCTCCATCATTCGACTGTGTTTATAAGTGGCGTTTAGAACAAGAACAAAAATTAGAAAATAGAAACATTGGCTTAGCAAGCTCTAAAATTATGTCTGCGGAAGAAGTTATTGAATTCACTCAATACTTCCAAAGACTGAGTGTTCAGGGATGTAATACTATTTCACAATCTGCTGATGCTATTTTCTACTTAGATAACGAGCGAAATATTTCAGACCTTCCTATTGCAGAAAGGAATGAATAATTTGAAAACACTTATCTTTAGTGATCTGGACGGAACGCTGCTTGATCATTACACCTATCAGGCAACAGCAGCCAAGCAAACACTTCAACAGTTACAGCAGGCTGAAATTCCGGTCATTTTAAACACCAGTAAAACACTTGCCGAATTAGAAATTATTCACCGAAATCTCGAGTTAAATACTCCGTTTATTATAGAGAATGGTGCAGCGATATACATCCCCATCAACACCTTCGATAGGCAGCCTACCGATACAGTCATTATTGGCGATTATTGGCTGAAGTCATTCAGTTTGCCTAGGCAGTATTGGCTAGATTTGTTGTCAGAGCATACTTTTGAATTTAGTCGTTATTATCAAGGCTTTTCAACCTTATCCGTACCTGCGTTGTGCCAAGTTACAGGCTTGACTGAAGCAGAAGCGAAACGTGCCAAGCAAAGACAATTTGCTGAACCGCTAATTTGGTTGGGAGACGAGCCCACGAAGCAAGCCTTTGTCGAACGTTTGGTTAGCTTAGGAGCCAACGTTGTGCAGGGAGGACGGTTTATGCATATAGGCGACTATTGCGATAAAGGCCAAGCACTTATTTGGTTAGCTGAGCGATACCGTGAGCAATTTCAAAATAGCGCTATCTCTACTATTGCCTTAGGAGATGGAGAAAACGATATCGCCATGTTAGAAGCAGCAGACATCGCGGTTCAAGTTCGTTCTCCAGTCCATGAATATCCAATATTATCTCGACAATACAAAACTATAAAAACGCAATTAAATGGTCCAGAAGGTTGGGCGCAAGCAATAGAAACACTTTTAGTGAACCAGCTACTTTCACAATCAAATAACTCAGAGGTAAACCATGGCTGATTTTTATCAAAATGGCACAGTAACAACGTTACATCATTTGGCTCAACGTGAACCTGCTGATATGGCAGCTGAATTACTGGAGTTTTCCAAAAAACGTTCATTAGGGCTCATTCTACCTTCTTTGTTTTCTGAATTAGAAGGTAAGGCTTTACCTGATATTATTAATAAAATTAAACAGGTAAAGTATTTATCTGAAATTGTTATTGGCTTAGACCGAGCCGACCTTGAACAATACAAGTACGCGTTATCGTTTTTTGGTCAATTGCCTCAGCATCATCGAGTTTTATGGAATGATGGCCCAAGGCTACAAGCATTAGATAGCAAATTACAAGCCTTGGGTTTAGCGCCTAAAGAACTAGGTAAAGGTCGCAATGTTTGGTATTGCATGGGGTATATTTTGGCCTCAGGTAAAGCTGAATCTATTGCGTTGCATGATTGCGATATTTTAACTTACGAAAAAGAATTACTTGATCGATTACTTTATCCTGTTGCTAACCCGTTATTTAACTATGAATTCTCTAAAGGCTTTTATGCGCGTGTTGCCGGAGGTAAAATTAATGGTCGAGTATCACGCTTATTAGTTACACCGCTAATTAAAGCATTGAAAAAAACCGTAGGTCATTGTGATTACCTTGAATATATGGACAGTTTTTTGTACCCATTAGCGGGTGAATTTTCCTTTCGTCGTGACGTATTAAACGACATTAGGATCCCAAGTGATTGGGGCTTAGAAATTGGTGTTTTATCTGAAATGTATCGTAATTACTCTCCAAACCGCATATGCCAAGTCGATATAGCCGCAACGTATGATCATAAGCATCAAGACTTATCTTTAGATAATACCAGTGGTGGCTTGTCAAAAATGTCGATTGATATCAGCAAAGCTTTCATTCGTAAACTAGCGACACAAGGTGAAACATTCACCGCTGAAAAATTTAGAACATTAAAGGCAACGTATTATCGTATTGCTTTAGACTATGTGGAAACCTATCGCAATGACGCCATGATGAATGGACTTAAGCTTGATATTCATAATGAAGAAAAAGCGGTAGAAATGTTTGCCCAAAATATACTAACCGCAGGAAATACCTTCTTAGAGCAGCCAATGGATACACCTTTTATACCTTCGTGGAACCGAGTTGTTAGTGCTATCCCTGATATTTTGTTGCAATTAAAAACAGCAGTGGAGTTAGATAATGAAGAGTTTTCTCAGGCAATAAAGTAGTCAATAACGAAGGAAGGTGAAGCGATGCAAACACTGCTTAGTCAACAAAAAAATAAATTGGCTCAACAGCTTTCAATTATTTATCAAGATGTTGTGATTGAGCAAAGCTATGAAGAACTTGCGCTAGAGCTGGTTAATATTATGCTGTTATCGGCTGATACGGCTGTTGTAGAGCCGTTCACTAATCACTGGTCAGAAAAAGATGTTGTTTTGATCACATACGGTGATAGCGTTGTCACACCTAATCAACCGCCATTACAAACCTTAAAGCATTTTTTAGACTCCACCATTGCAAACACGATTAACAGCGTACACATTTTACCTTTTTTCCCTTACAGCTCGGACGATGGATTTTCAGTTATCGATTACTCTTCGGTGAATGAAGCGTTGGGATCATGGCAAGACATAAAAGAAATAAGTAAAGATTATCATCTGATGTCTGATCTGGTGATTAATCATTGCTCAAGCAGAAGTGCATGGTTTGATAACTTTGTTAAAGGTAGTGGCCAAGGTAGCGATTATTTTTTCACTGCGCTACCTGATGATGACTTATCTGCAGTAGTGCGCCCACGTGCCTCGCCATTACTCAAACAAGTTGAAACGGGTAATGGCAAAAAATTTGTTTGGTGCACTTTTAGTCATGACCAAGTTGACTTTGATTTTCGTAACCCTGAGGTTTTAAAAGAATTTACTTCAATCATTAGGCAATATCTCGATGCCGGCGTTAAAATATTTCGTTTAGATGCTATCGCATTTTTGTGGAAAGTCGTGGGTACAAAAAGCATAAATTTACCGCAAACACATGAAATAGTGAGGCTTTTAAGGGTATTGATAGCATCGGCAGAGCCTAATGCTATTATCATTACTGAAACTAACATCCCTAATACTCAAAACTTAACCTATTTTGGTAATGCTAACGAAGCACACGGTATATATAATTTTTCATTACCACCTCTGTTATTAAACACATTGCTGACAGGGAATTGTTTGTATTTAAAACGTTGGTTAATGAGTATGCCACCTTCACAAGATGGCACTATGTATTTTAACTTTATTGCTTCTCACGACGGAATAGGCCTGCGGCCAGCAGAAGGTTTATTAAATGAAACTGAGCTTGATAAATTAGTGCACACAGTGGAGAGCTTTGGCGGTAAAATTTCATGGCGAACAGCGGATAATGGCGAACAAAAAGCCTATGAGATGAATATTTCACTTTATGATGCACTGCAAGGCACTGTGGATGGTAAAGATGAATGGAACTTTGAACGTTTCATTTGTGCCCATGCCATTATGTTTGCCCTTGAGGGCATACCTGGGCTTTATATTCAAAGTCTACTAGGTACTCAAAATGATTATCAAAAGTTAGCAAACACTCATCACAATCGCTCTATTAATCGCCTTCGTTGGCAAAGGGATGCTCTGAATGAGGTACTTGCAGACAAAAACTTACATCATGCTAAAGTACTATCGACATTAACGTCATTGTTAAATACTCGTATTGAGCAATCTGCCTTCCATCCGAATGCAACGCAGTTTACGCTTCATTTAGGTTTACAGCTTTTTGGTTTTTGGCGTCAAAGCCAAGACAGAAAACAAAGTATATTTTGTGTGAGTAATGTTTCTGACCAAGCCAGGTCATTGCCCTTAAGTGAGTTAAATTTAATTATGACAGAGTCGTGGTTTGAGCTTATTAGCCAAAGTGAAATCAAAGAGTTAACGCAGGAGCTAATCTTAGCCCCTTATCAAACGGTTTGGATCAGTAATATAATCACATAAGATACTAGAAGCTTATCAAGACATCTTTTGATTTTTTATGAGGCAACACCACATATTTTCAGGTGAGTCACTATCAAACTTGAATAAAGCAAAAGCAGTTAGCAGCAAAGTTTTTACAGCTATTTTTAGAATTATAGAAGTATAAAATTTAGATAGCGCAAGTTCCTATAATTTAGATTAATTAAATGTCTCAAATTAAGGTACCTCTATATAAAGTTTAATAATTTAACGTGTCAGTTCAGGTTTGAGAAAATCCCCTTTATTAGCCGAAATGACATCCCTTCAATTAAATCCTTTAATTATTTCATTAAGCTAAGATTTTAACTGATTGTCTATAGTTAAAATCAGCCAGTACTAATTTAGCAGTTGCACGCTGCGGTATTGCTTTAATCTTGATGGGTGATCTTTCTTGCTGAAGTGTTTAATTTTTACTAACTAGTGAATTCACCCATTCAATCGGTATAATAGCGCGCAATAATTAACGAGGTCGACTGTAGTTTGTTTTGTTCGGCTCAAATAAATTCGACATTGGTATTCGAGTAAACATTCGGCTACTGCTTTCGACAAAATAAATAGGTGAAACCGCGTGAGTGATTTATCCAATGCAAATAATTCAACAAGTGCCTTCGCATCTGCTTTACAGCAAAGTGGCGATTTCTTATCAATAACGCGTGCCAATGAATGGTCACTGCCTGGTGGCGCTTTTAGTTTTGAGGTTTGTCACCAAGCGTCTCAAACAATGAGCAAAGTATCGGTGTTAGAGACAGGATTAATTACCTTTGAACCGATTGATCGTGTCAGTAACCATGACATCGTATTATCAAGTGCTGTGCACGGCAATGAAACTGCGCCAATTGAAATTTGCAGTGATATTATTGGTCAGTTAATTCGTGGTGAATTAATGCTCGCCGAACGTGTGTTGTTTATTTTTGGTAATCCGGCATCGATGAATATTGCTGAGCGTTTTGTTGAAGAAAACATGAATCGCTTGTTTTCAGGCGGCCATTCACAAGACCAAGGTAATGGTGAAGGCTTAATTAATAAAGAACGACACCGCGCTTTGTTATTAGAAAACACCGTTCGAGCATTCTTTGAAGCCGGAAGTGAATTATCAAGCGCCAATGGCGGCGAACGTCAACGTAGCCATTACGATTTACATACCGCTATTCGTGGCTCTAAGTGTGACAAATTCGCTGTTTACCCGTTTTTACACGGCGCGCCTCGCAAGAAAAGTCAGCTACAGTTTTTAAATGCTTGTGGCGTTAGCACAATTTTATTGTCGCATTCACCAACAACTACCTTTAGCTATTTCTCATCAAACGAATTTGGCGCGGATGCTTTTACGGTTGAGTTAGGCAAAGTTCGCCCATTTGGTGAAAATGACATGAGTCAGTTTATTCAGGTGCGTGAAACCTTAACTAAATTCGTTTCAGGCCAAGATCTTGAGTTAACGCCATACCAAGCAGAAAACTTTAACCTGTATGAAATTTCACAAGTTATTGATCGTCACCATGAAGATTTTTCATTAACCTTTGCAGATGATGTTGAAAACTTTACTGATTTCCCACAAGGCCATGTATTAGCCATTGACGGCGGTAATGAAGTGAAAACCCAGCAAGATGGCGAAGCGATTATTTTCCCAAATGCTAATGTTGCTATTGGTCAACGAGCAATGTTAACGGTTACTCCAACAACACTTGCCTAAATGGCTTATGTTTAGGTGCTGAGGTACTTAGGTTATGTCTGGAACTAATAACCTGTGCCTAAACGGACTATGCGTTTGGACAAATACCTACTTAGATTCTGTTAAGTGCAAAAAATCTCTGCCTAAACAGGCTTATATGCTCAGGTTATTCATTAAATTGGTGAATTGTGCATAACTAAGCAACTGGTCAGCTCTTTAATAGCGAGTATAACTGTAAACAATTATGCTCGTGTTTAGCTAAATAAAAGCGCCAACTTTGCTTACTAAACTTGTTTTTCAGTTTACGTAAAGGTAAAGTGCTTGCGATTATTACAACCAACAATTCATAACAATGACATAAATATTCATCTTACCGTGAAAGCTTCTATACTTTCGGTGGTTAATAATTAGTGAATGTTTGATGTCACCTTGTCATTCAAGGTTAATAAAAAAGAGAAGGCTATGAACACTGACATATATAACGAAAGCCCGGTAGTACACCAACCAGCTTTTATTGATGGTCATTCAGTTGAAATTCCAATCCTTAAAATATTGAAGCAAGATGGCAGCATTTATGAAAATGCTATCATGCCGGAAATTGATCAAGAACTTGCCACCAAAACATACAAAACTCTCGCTTTTCATCGTGTTTTAGATGAACGTATGGTGGCGGCACAACGCCAAGGTCGCATCAGTTTCTATATGGCAGCACTCGGTGAAGAAGCCGCAAGTGTTGGTGGTGCTGCAGGCCTGAAAGATCAAGACATGATCATGGCGCAGTATCGTGAACAGGGCGCATTAATGTTTCGTGGCTTTAGCCTTGAAAATTTTATGAACCAAATGTTCAGTAATGAACAAGATTTAGGTAAAGGTCGTCAAATGCCAATTCATTACGGAAGTAATGAGCTGAACTATATGACGATTTCATCACCGTTAGGCACGCAAATCCCACAAGCCGCAGGTTATGCTTACGGGCAGAAAATGCAAGGTTTAGACGCTGTAACTATCTGTTACTTCGGTGAAGGTGCTGCCTCTGAAGGTGATTTCCATGCCGGTTTAAATATGGCCGCTGTTCATCAGTCTCCTGTTATTTTCTTCTGTCGTAACAATGGCTACGCTATTTCAACGCCATCAGATGAACAATACGTGGGTAACGGTATTGCATCTCGCGGTGTTGGTTACGGCATGAAAACACTTCGAATTGACGGTAATGATATTTTAGCGGTAATTGCCGCTGTGCAATTAGCGCGTGAATATGCCGTTAAAGAAGGTAAGCCTGTGCTGATTGAAGCTATGTCTTATCGCTTAGGTGCTCACTCAACTTCTGATGATCCTTCAGGTTACCGTACACGTGAAGAAGAAGCTAAATGGCAAGAACATGACCCAATTCTTCGTATGAAGAACTGGATGTTGGCGCAAGGTTGGTGGGACGAAGCCCAAGAAACAACATTGTTTGAAAAACTACGTGATGAAGTGTTAGCGGCGGTTAAAGTATCAGAGAAAATTGATAAGCCACCGGTTGAAGACTTAATTACTGATGTTTATGACCAAGCACCACCATTGTTGCAAAGTCAGTTCGAACAATTAAAAGAACATATTAAGAAATATCCCGATGCTTATCCGTTCACTGCTGGGAGAATTAAGTAATGGCGCAAATGAATTTATTACAAGCGATTAATAACGCGCTTGATACGGTAATGGCCGAGAATGATCGTGCAGTTTGTTTTGGTGAAGATGTTGGTCACTTTGGTGGCGTTTTCCGCGCAACTAGTGGTTTACAAGACAAATACGGTAAAAATCGTTGTTTCAACACGCCTTTAGTTGAGCAAGGTGTTATTGGTTTTGCGAATGGTTTAGCTGCTCAAGGCAGTACACCAATTGCTGAAATTCAATTTGCTGACTATATTTTTCCAGCCTTTGACCAAATTGTAAATGAGTCAGCTAAATTCCGTTACCGTAGTGGTAATGAGTTTGATGTAGGTAAGTTAACAATTCGTACGCCATACGGCGGCGGCATTGCCGGTGGTTTATATCATAGCCAATCACCAGAAGCTTACTTTGCTCATACGCCTGGTTTAAAAGTAGTTGTGCCACGTAACCCGTACCAAGCTAAAGGCTTGTTATTGGCGTCAATACGTGACGATAACCCAGTAGTATTTTTCGAACCGAAACGTTTATATCGTGCCTCGGTTGGTGAAGTACCTGAAGAAGATTACCAATTGCCACTAGGTAAAGCCGAAGTTGTTCAACAAGGGTCTGACATTACGTTGTTAGCTTGGGGCGCACAAATGGAAATCGTTGAGAAAGCCGCTGAATTAGCATCTAGCGACGGCATTTCATGTGAAATTATCGATTTACGTACCATTTTACCTTGGGACATTGAAACGGTTGCAAATTCTGTCGCTAAAACAGGTCGTTTTGTTGTTAGCCAAGAAGCACCATTAACAGCAGGCTTTGCTAGTGAAATTGCAGCAACTATTCAACAAGAATGTTTCTTGCATTTAGAAGCGCCGATTGCTCGCGTGTGTGGTATGGATACACCATACCCATTAGCACTTGAAAAAGAATATGTTGCAGATCATTTGAAGATCTACGAAGCAATTAAAAACAGTATGACTTACTAGGATTTTAGAGCATGAGCATTGATTTTATATTACCAGACATTGGTGAAGGTATCGTTGAATGTGAACTGGTTGAATGGCTAGTAGCAGAAGGCGATGTGATTGTTGAAGATCAGCCAGTTGCTGATGTGATGACAGATAAAGCTTTGGTACAAATTCCAGCAATGCATTCAGGTGTTGTTGATAAGCTTTATTACGCTAAAGGCGATATTGCTAAAGTGCACTCGCCATTGTTTGCTATGACACCTGAAGGTGACAGTGCGCCAGTTGTCGCTGAAACCGTTGCTGAAGTACCCGTTGCTCAAGCAGTTGTTGAAAGTGCTGCAGCTGTTTCAGGTACACAAGTAGAAGACTTTATTTTGCCAGACATTGGTGAAGGTATTGTTGAGTGTGAATTAGTTGAATGGCTAGTTGCTGAAGGCGATGTGATTGAAGAAGATCAACCGATTGCCGATGTAATGACGGATAAAGCCTTAGTGCAAATTCCAGCTATGCATAACGGTACGGTTGTTAAACTTTATTATGCTAAAGGTGAAATTGCTAAAGTACATTCGCCTTTATTTGCGGTTGAAATTGCGGCAACAGGACAAGCAGTTACGGCTGCCTCTGTAGTTGAAGCACCAGCACCGACAGCAAAAGCTGCAGTAGCTAAAGCTCCTGTAGCTGCTGAAACTGCACCTGCAAAAGTAGCCGGTAAAGTAGTAAATGAAAAAGCTGTGGCAAGCCCTGCGGTACGCCGTATTGCTCGTGAATTAGATGTTAATATTCATCAAGTTCCAGGTAGTGGTAAAAAAGGCCGTGTTTACAAAGAAGATGTTGTTGCTTTTAATGAAGCACCAGCAGTTTCAGCAACTCCTATCGTAGCTGCTAGCGCGGTTACAGGTGGCACACGTGTTGAGCCAATTCGCGGTATTAAAGCGGTTATGGCAAAAGCTATGGTTAACTCTGTATCGACTATTCCACACTTTACCTACTGTGAAGAAATCGATATGACTAATTTGATTAAATTGCGTGGCGAACTTAAAGAAGTTTACGCTAAGCAAGATATTAAATTAACCATGATGCCTTTCTTTATGAAAGCAATGTCATTAGCGCTGAAGCAATTCCCGTTAGTGAATACGCAAGTCAATGAAGACTGCACAGAGCTTACGTATTTTGATGACCATAACATTGGTATGGCGGTTGACTCGAAAGTTGGCTTGTTAGTACCTAATGTTAAACAGGTACAAACTAAATCTATTTTAGATTTAGCAGCTGATATTACGCGTTTAACGAATGATGCTCGCTCAGGTCGTGTTCCAGCGGCTGATTTGAAAGGTGGTACTATCACTATTTCAAATATTGGTGCTATTGGTGGTACGGTGGCAACGCCTATTATCAACAAGCCAGAGTCTGCAATTGTTGCCTTAGGTAAGCTACAAAAACTGCCACGTTTTAACGACAAAGGTGAAGTTGAAGCGCGTTCAATTATGCAAGTAAGCTGGTCTGGCGATCACCGTACAATTGATGGCGGCACTATTGCTCGTTTTTGTAATTTATGGAAATCGTTCCTTGAAGAACCAAGCAATATGCTAGTACATATGTCATAGTTTTACTGAACTTTTGACTTTTAGAAGCCTGCTTTATGCAGGCTTTTTTATGTACAGGATGTACGGTCAATTTTTATGTTCCAGACAAAAATTAAGTACCTACATCCATGTAGGCAATAACGCGATCACATGGATGTGAAAGAGCGTATATGTGCAGATTTATAAATAGCTATAAAGCTAAGAAAGTATAAATGGCTAAGGCACTATCTGAATCTGGATGGTTATGAGATGTTGAGTTAGAAGATCTAAACTTCCACCAATCTTGGGAACCCAAATCCTGTGCTATTTTTCGCCAAGCTTCATCAACATTTTGAATGATTAAAAGTTCACATCTTTGTTGTTTACATATAACGGACACTAGGTTTACTTCATTAGCGTTGTAATGGGTTGAAATAAAGTCACTGATATTATTTTGCATATTGTACCCCCAATCAAGATCCTCTTCTTCTTGATGAAAATTATAGATTTCATTTCTTTCTGCGCCGACAAAGTTACTGATACTATTTTTGAATGGCTCGACTACTAATGCTTCCATTTGCTTTGTAGAAATATTGCTTTCATCAAACTCATCCAGTTTTCGCTGTAATGAGGAAATTTTTCTTTTAGATTGCAGGTATGCTTTGTCAAGTTGTTGGTATTCAGCTTCAAGCTGTTGGTGAGATGACGTTGAAACCTGTGTTACCCGCGATGAAGGGTCTATGACTTTATCGGCTAATGGGCTAGAAATGTTTTTACTGGAACTAGGAGCATTACCGTACGCTATGTCTGGCTGTTTTTCGTTTATGTTGGAATAATTCAATTGTTGCTCTTGTACTAAACCACTCTCGTTTTGTTTATTGGAAAATGAAAAAGTAGCGACAGTGTAACCGATGAATATACCAACAAATAGTGTTGCTAATGGCTTAATTCTATTCATATTATCCCTTTTTTAAGCTTTCCTTAGATAGTGATTAACTATTGCACAATGGGTTTTAAAGATGAAGTACTTAAGACAAAAAAAGCCCTAAACCAAGATGCTTGATTTAGGGCGAAGACATAGGGGAAATGCCAAAGTTCATGCTAGAGAAAGTCATTATGTCAAATAACCAATATCGCCATTATAGCTATGCAGTGTGACGCTTTTGTTACAAGTGTGGATGAAATGTCGATTTACTTAACCGTTTTTAAGGTGCGTGAAATATAACCCCGAGAATTTAAGTACTTACCTTTTTCTTTGCGATACATCTTATTGCTAGCGGTTTCATCTTATAACAGTCGCGATAGTACAACTTTTCTACAATAGCGTTATTTATTTTTAACTAACCAAAGTGCGTATTCATCTTTGGCAAATGCATTACCCTATTATGAAATTTTGTAAATATCGCTTTTTTATTGCTGCTGTTTTATTGCTTGCAGGCTGTAGCCAGTTATCGTCAAACGAAATTATTAGTCAATATTCATCTAATAATTCTCAATCGACGCGAGAAATTATCAAGCAAATAAATTACACCATTAATCACCGAATTGAATATCAATTAGATCAACGACAATATGGTTTGTTGGACTATTGGGCGGCGCCAATTGAGGCGTTAAAAAATGGTAAAGGTGACTGTGAAGATTATGCTTTTTTAAAACGCGAGTTATTGATCCGAATAGGTATTCCAAAAGAAAGCCTTAAACTCATGCAGGCTGATGTTGATAGTTTCGCAAAAGTCGCGCATAAAAAGCAAATAACTATGCCTCATATTGTTTTAGCGTATTACCCTAATGAGCATACAACTAACCCGTTAATATTAGATAATTCTACTGATGCGATAAAGTACCTTCGCAGCCTTAAAGGGTTTCATCTCAATTATATTTTTAACGAACAAGCAGTATGGAAAGTCTCAGGAAATAATCAACAAACCTTAGTAAATAACACCGATATTTTACCTAAATTTAGTGCACTAGTGGCTCGACAGCGAGGTAATAGCAACAAGGCCATGTAACGCATTGTGTGAGTAAAGACTAATTATTTCATGGAACTGGCTAGTGTTGTTGCTAAATCATGATATGATTTTGTTAAGGTAATATACGTTTTTAGCCTTTGCTTATTAGCGAAATAATACGTCGGCAATACATGTTTTTCAGCCCTATAAATTACCTTGTCACTATTAAAATTAGTCCTTTTCACGTTTCCCAAGAGGTTGCATGTGGCAGAAAAAAAACTCCAGCACTTTTATATTGCCGAAGAACAATCGATTTACCTACTTAACCATGAAGATGCTACCAAGTTAAAAAAGTGGGTTGAACTTTGTCAGCAGCAACTTAGCTTGCTGGGTTATCAAAATATTTCACTGATTGGCAAGGGCGCTTACGGTTTTGTATTTGGTGGTGAAGACGAGCATGGCCTATCTCAAGTTTTTAAATTCTCTCGAATCAACTTACCGCAACATGTGCAAGACCGCTTAGCCGAAGAAGCTGAAATACAAGGGCAATTGGCCCACAGTAGAATTCCCGAAATTGTTGAATATTACAAAATTAAACGGCAGTCAATTGTTCATATGCAGCGCGCCCCGGGTATTGATCTTGAGCAGTTGTCGCATAAACGCGGGCCATTGCCAGCAGAGCTTGTTATTAAAATAGCTTTACAGCTTGCTGATATATTGAGTTATTTACGCGATGCCAGTCAGCACACTAAAGGCAAGCCATATGTGCATGGCGATATTAAACCGTCGAATGTGGTTTTTGATCCCGAAACCGAAAAGGTATATTTGGTGGATTGGGGCTCAGCAGTCACTGCGCAACTTGATGTGCATGGGCAAACAACGGCTAATAATATCATGGATTTAATGAGCAGCGACTTACAAAATAGTAATGCCCGCTTGGGTGATGTTTACTTTATTGGCCCTGAGCAAATTAGTGGTGAAATGTCGTCACCTCGATTTGACGAACAAGGGCTAGCAGCAACGCTTTATGCTATAGCATCAGGACAATCATGTCGTTATGGCAGTGCAGTTATAACCCCCTCATCTTTAGGTTTGCCTAAGTTATTAGCGCAAGTATTAGAAGGTATGTTGAGTAAAGACCGCGCTTTACGCAATAAAGCTGGCGATTATTTTTTCAAACACCTTCATTTACTGAAAAACACAGTATTGGCCGAGCCGCCTTTAGCAATAAATATTGTGCCTTTAGTACCTGTATGGTGTAAACGTTATAACAAAGATATCGATACCGTTGTTTATGGTTCGCGTAAATCTTTTCTACGTGAATCTTCTGATAGAGAACAGTTGGACGATATTGATGATGTGCAACTAGAAAAATATTATAAAAACTACCTGATGGGTATGGGCGATACGGAAAAAGCATTTGTTGCGGCGGTAAGCCGTTTAGCGAACTTTCCTGTCGTAGGTGGTTTGGCTGTGCGTTGGGAAAAAGACGGAGTTTATATTGATTCAAACTTATCGTTATTTGATCCCAAATTAAAAGCATCATTTCAAAGTGCAGTGAATAACATGGTACGACTTGCCCAAGGAATTTTTAGAGTAGGTGTATTTAAAAGTTGTTTATTTGACGCCCGTAACACCTTGCATGTTGAACGAGAAAATGAAGCCATACCATTTCAGGCAGGTGCAGAACAAACGATAAAATATGATGTTAGTGATGTTGCCGATATTGATGATGTTACTCGTTTACATTCTTACTTTGAAGACGGTAAAGATCCGGATGAATACTTATATTTACCAGATGAAATAATGGCAGTATTAGCGCGCTTAAACCAAATTCATCATACCGGTTGTATTATTTTTGAGGTATTACCGCGACATTTGAAAATTCACAGCTATTTAATGTTACTAAATCACGATAAAGAAGCAGAGTTTACGCAATGTTTAACTGAGTTGTTGCAGTTACTACCGACCATAAATGGCTTTGGTATTTCGGGCTTTATGAAGCTACCTTATAAAGACACCCGCTTTTTTGAACATATTAATGCGTTACCTGATAAGTTTTATCCAAGAAATCCTAAAAACTCAAAATTATAAATGGAGATAGCATATGAGCGACAATAAAATTGGCACAATGGCATGGCTTGATTTATCGGTAGGTAATGCTGAAAACGTTAAATCATTCTATGAAGATGTTATTGGCTGGAAGAGCGAAAGTATATCAATGGGCGACTATGACGATTACGCGATGCTTGAGCCTATTAATGGCGAAGCGGTTAGCGGTATTTGTCATGCGCAAGGCGTGAATAAAGATTTACCGCCAGCATGGTTGCCGTACTTTTTAGTGGCTGATATTGAAGCGTCTATTGCTGCGGTGCAAGCAAAAGGCGGAGCATTGGTGACAGAAGTTAAGTCGATGGGTAGTGATAAGTATGCAGTGATTAAAGATCCTGCTGGTGCGGCTTGCGCCATTTATCAAAAAATTGCCAAGTAATATTAGGCTGAGTACAAAGATAAATTAATCGAGCCTTTTATTATCTTATATTGAAGGCTCTTTATATTTTATTTATCGCCAAGCCGTTCATAGCCAAGCCGTTCATAGGTAAGTGCGTTTTTAATGTGTTTGTGGAGAGTTTTATTAAGACTTATTTTGCAGCTGAATGAAAAACTTCTTATCTTCCACTTGAATATGATGCAACAACCAGTCAGTTAGAAAATACAGTAATTCTTCAGATATTTTTGCCGATTCGCCTAAGGTTAAAATTCTATCCAATTCTTCGCTGAAATGTTTATGTTGAAGCTGGTGAAGTAAACAATCATTTTTACTTAAACTGAGAATGTAGCCTTCTTCTGCTTTGAAATGAAATATGGTGTAATCGTGGAGTTTTTTAAATAACTCAGTAATGAGAGCTGTTTCTTGGTTATTGTTAATCGCCAATGCCAGTTCGTTAATATAGCCGACTAACTTTTTATGTTGGGCATCAATTAATTCAATACCTATATCAAAGGTACTTTTATCCCAAATAATTAAAGGTTTATCGGTCATATTGTTACTAATCCATCAGTAGAAAGAGCTTTGCGTTATTGGCATTCTATCAACTTAATATTTTCGGTTGTTGATGTAGCGACTAATTTTGCAAATTCATCGGCTAAGATTTCAGATTCTTTTAATACCGTTCGCCAATACTTTATCCGCGTGCTTGCGTCTAAATCAGTAAAGTCTTTACGGTCTGGAATTTTCCCAAATGGTAAGCGAGCAATAAACTCATTAGACGGTACTAACATCACAGTGTTTTGGTAATGCTTTACACTGACTTTACGTGCTAAATTTTTATCAAACCAACCAGCCTTTGGAGTTGATGAGAAGTGCGGATAAAGTGTCAAGCCAGCACTTGGGCTGATGTTAACATCAAAATGGTAATCAATAATGCCACCATCTCGATATAAGCCTTTAGCGGAGCCCGCAATATCTTTAATCCCATTCATTACTATAGGTATAGAGCCGGAAGCGAGCAAGGCTGATGATAAGTTTTGCTTATTTAGCGCATGGTACTGATTGTTGAAATTAAAATCATCGCTAATGGTTACTTGGCTTTTAGGATGATGATAAACAAAGCGTTGATATTGTTTAGCCAGTAGGCCTCGATTAACTTGGTTAAATACCATGCTAGCGACTAAACCAAGCATTAACGGCAACTTATGTTCAAGCGCTGTTAAACCTCGGCATTTAGCAACAATGAAATGTGCTTTAAATACTGGATTATTAATTATTTCTTCACAACCCGTGTCGCCTAATACGTCATCAAGGAGTGTGATAGCTTTTTCGGTGATTTCTTTTGCGTCCGCCGTTTGCGAATAGGTCGTTTCAGAATACAAGGTAGCTAAACGGGTAATGGCTGCGACAGGATCTTGCTGGCTAAGAGCGGCAAATCGAAATGCTCCTGCTGACGAACCGATTAAATTTAATTCAGCTGTCCGGTCTTTAAAATATTCACCAAACAAATATTTGTCTAAACCAAATAATGAAAACCATTTGGGCCCGCCGCTAGCGCCGAGCATAGTGGTAAAAAGTTCTTGTTTGAAGCCGTGTTCTTGGATCGTTTTGAGGGCATTACTGCCGCAATAAATATCTAGCATAAATTAACTTTTGTTCATTGTTTTTTTGAGTAATAACCTGGCATTGTTTAGTGACTCTGCAGACGAAAAATAACTTTCAATCAAATAAGTTAACTTATTATTGTCATTCACAACATTGGCTAGAGTTTCAATCATAAATTCATAATTGGTTTGTTTTGTTTTGATAGTAAGTATTTTATTGAGCCATAACCACATTTTTTCCTCGCCTATTTCTTTTTCGATAGCTAACCAAATGATGGGCGCATATGTATACACATATAACTCACGGTCGCCATAGCTTGAATTTTCTTTAATATTTTTTATTGGAATTAGACTTTCATTTTGTAGGGATTCCAGTTTTCTATTTACATTCATTAGATACTGTTTCTTAGTTATCAACTTTTGAGTTAGCTTAAGGGAAAGGTATTCGGCAAAGGACTCTGTGAACATATCACCAAGTTCAGAATTAAACTTTTTATAACTTCCAAAATAATAATGAGCTATTTCATGAGCTATAAAAGGTTTGAACCAATTCGACTCTGCTTTTTCAATCAAGTTGCTTAAACCCGCTTTATTATGATTCATTACAACTATCGATGGGTAGGCAACAAAAAGCCATGAATCGAGCTTTGATATAGGGGGGGTATGGATATAAACAATACTTTCACCGAATGGAATAGATAGCTTATCTTGATAATAATTTTTAAAAGTAGATGTTACTTCTCCCAATTCAGACATTTGTTGCATTGATAAACGTGAATTTAAGTAATAATTATTTTTGTATTTTCCAATATCATAATCGCCGGCAAATAAAGTCAATGATGTTGGTTTATCTCTTTGAAAAAATCCACGAGTTGATGAAATGGGGTTGCTACCATTAACGTAAATAGATTTACAATCTAAGCAAATAACTTTAATGTTATATGTGACTTCGTCGTATCGCTTATCTTGGTCAATATCATATAGAATTGGATACCAAGCGGTTTGGAATCCATCTGTACGAATAGTTTTGCCATTAAAGGCAATATTACCTTTCCAATCTCCACGATCACTTGCTTGGGTCATGTTAGTAATAACTGGAAATTTCCCAGTATATTTGAACTGCACGGTATTAGGTAAAAACTTACTTTTATTAGTATCATTTAGAAAGAAATAGCCAAAACTTTCTTCTGAATATTGCGTGTTATAAGTTTTCTCATATGTGTAATTGAAACTATCTTTTGTATTCCTAAAATGTTGAATATTAAAGCCAGCGTTTAAATGTATTAGGTAGTTGTTCAGCTTTGGAATATTTTCAAGCTGAAAACTTGCATCAATAGTGCCATTTATAACTGATATTTTAATTGTGCCTGAAAGCTCAATAGGAAGTTCAGAAGACAATACCGATGCTGAAAAAAGTAAGAGAAAGGTAATTAGCATCAATTTCATATGATTTCCTTATTAAACAATGCCTTATTTTATAAGGATTATAGAGTGAACAGTTTTTTGTCTACTTTATTGTTTTAATTATGTTTATTAGCTAAGTGAGAATTAACTCTTATTATAACTAGTGCTTTTCAATTATTTAATTAATTTTATAAGCTAGCGATGTTAATAATCGTGCTTTCCGAAACCTGTTTGGCCTATTGGTAAAAATAGTGTCTGGTAAAGTCTGGTGGCGTATTCGTCTGTCATACCTGCTACATAGTCAGCAATAATACGATGCGAATTCTGCCCGTTTTGTTCTGCTTGTTGCCAACGTATAACCGTAGCTTTAGGTAGTAACCGCTCAGGATCAGATGCCAGTGCTGTAAATAACTCCATGACGATTTGTTGCCCACGGTATTCAAGTTGCTGAATTGAGGTTTGCTTTATAACATATTGATAAACAAAATCTTTAAATATTTGTAGTGTTTGAGCTGCAATTGTTGGATGTACCGCGTTAATTTTAAGTAATGGCTCTTGAAAATTTGTTGCTTTTACTTCGTTAACATCAATTAGCTCTACTGCTGTGATCAGGTAATTAACTAAGCCACCAATGGCTTCTTTTTGAATGAATCGCTGGTTATCAAAAAGTTTACTCGCTAATGTTTCGCTGTATGACTGTATCCATGAGTCATCAAGCAGCTGTAACTTTTTAATGACGTGATGGTTAAAGTCTTGCTGTGATACAACGCCTGTGACTATGGCGTCTTCTAAATCATGAATGCCGTAGGCAATATCGTCAGCTAACTCCATCACTGAACAGTCTAATGACTTATAAATTGTTTTCTTGTGGCCATTAGCTTTTGTGGTCGTTTTTTGAAACTCTGTTCTATCGTTACTTGAAAGTGGTGCAAGCACCCAATCTATCATTTCAATATCGTCTTGGTATAAACCTTTAGGGGGATGCCAATTGTCGGCTTTTAGTTCTCTTGTTGATTTGGGTAATTTGGGCAAAGGCTTACATTGTAACTTATCTAGTACTTGCGGGTACTTTATTAAACCAAGCAAGGTTCGACGTGTTAAGTTCATGCCGAAATTTTCACTAAAAGGCTCTAAATGAGCAACGATGCGAAAGGTCTGTCCGTTACCTTCAAAACCGCCATGATCACGCATCATATAATGCAAGGCAACTTCTCCACCATGACCGAAAGGTGGATGACCAATATCATGTGCTAAGCACAGTGATTCAATTAAGCTGTCGTCAGCGGGAAATAGCTCAACACTTTGTTGTGGATATTTACTACGAATTTGCGCAATAATTCCTGAGCCAATTTGCGAGGCTTCTAATGAATGAGTGAGCCGTGTTCGATAAAAGTCACTTTGACCACTGCCCATTACTTGCGTTTTTGATTGTAAACGACGAAAGGCTGCCGAGTGTAAGATTCTAGCGCGGTCACGTTGAAATGGGCTACGATGATCTTGATGTCGCTTTGCTACTCGCTCTAATCGTCTTATTAGCCAAGGGTTGTCCATGATACCTCTACTTTTAGTGTGCATTAACAGCATTGCTACATATAGTTTATTATTATTTACAGCAGCCTAATTGACGTTTATATAAAGATAATTGTATTTTTATTACTTTATAAGTACATTACCCAATTTTTTCAGGTAAGCGCAATAGCTAGCGTGATTTTATTCGCCTATGAGTTGTGCATAAAAGGAGCTCTATTTTAATGAGAAAATCTCTCTCAGCACTTACTGTATTCTTGTTTTCGTGTTTTTTATTGCCAATAAATATCGCTTTTGCGAATGAGCAAAATGACGCTAGCTTGCCAAAAAATGCTGGAGAAAATACCGACGCTAATCATGGCTCTCATAATATTGATATTTTAGCCGGCTTACCTAAGCCGCCGTTTATCATTGAAAAGAATGGTGCCGGACTGCAATTAGATTTAATTAGAGAAGCCTTTATCAGTGTTAATCACAAGGTTAATTTTACTCATTTGCCACTTGGAAGAAGTGTCAGCGGTTTTAAGCGCTTTAATGCCGATGGTATAGCAACATTGCCTGCTAATTATGAACATCCAAGTATTTTTGTTTCTAAGCCTTATATTACTTATCAGAATGTTGCAGTGAGTTTAACTGATGATGATTTGTCGATTGATAAGATTATAGATCTTTCAGGCAAGAGTGTTGTGGCGTTTCAAAATGCTAAAAAGTTTTTAGGCGATGATTATAATGCCAGTATTAGTTTATCGACAAATTATCGTGAAATTGCTGCTCAAACGCAGCAAATTGAAATGTTGTTTTCTCACCGTACTGAAGTGATTATTCTTGATATTAATATTTTTAAATACTTCGTTAAATCACATGTTGGGGGGCGATATAACCAAAGTTATACCATTCATCCAATATTTGGTGAGCGCGGATATGCTGCAGGTTTTAGTACCGAGCAGCATCGAGACATGTTTGATCAAGGGATTACGTTGATTAAAGAGCAAGGGGTGTATCAACTGGTGTTAGACCGCTATCTACAATAATTTATCAATAGCAGCCTTTACCATATTAAACAGTAGTTTTACTTACTTGTTGGCAATAAATATTGCGCGTTTGGGAGCCGGGTAACCTTCGATAGTTTTACTGGTATCATTAGGGTCAAGAAAGTCTTGTAATGATTCTGTGTCTATCCAGTCAGTTTTTCGCTGTTCATCAAGCGCGGTAATATCAGTATTTACCACACGAATATTTTTAAAACCACAACGCTCAAGCCAAGCACACATAGCATCACAGCTTGGTAAAAACCAAACGTTACGCATTTTTGCGTAGCGCTCACCTGGCACTAGCACAGTATTTTCATCGCCATCTACCACTAAGGTTTCAAGTACTAATTCGCCACCTGGGGCAAGTTGAGATTTTAATTGATAGATAAAGTCGATAGGGGAACGACGATGGTATAAAACACCCATGGCAAATACGGTATCAAAGGCATTTAACTCAGGAAGTTGCTCAACACCTAAAGGCAATAAGTTGACGTTATCGTCTTGAACAAAATGTTGCACAGCTTGAAATTGCGTTAAAAACAGTTGCGTAGGGTCAATACCGACAACAAATTTTGCTCCCGCGCCACGCATGCGCCAAAGGTGATAACCACTGCCACAGCCAATATCTAGCACATAGCGATTACTTAAATCACTAATATGCGGCGCTAAACGATCCCACTTAAAATCTGAGCGCCATTCGGTATCAACGTGTAAACCGTGAATATGGTATGGACCTTTGCGCCAAGGTTTAAATTTTTTCAGTAAATTTTCAATACGCTTATATTCACCGTCGTTAATATCACTGCGTTCACCTGCACGTACCGTAGTACTAATATCAACGCTTGATGGTGATGTTTTAGGTAATGCCGCTATAGTTTTTTGCCATTGGGCAAATTCACCGTGTAAGTGATGTTCTTGCCACTGAGTTAATTGTGCTGGCAAGGTATTAAGCCAGTGGTTTAAACGGTTGCCAGCTATTTTTTGGTAGAACTTATTGAATGAAATCATAAAAGGTAAAGGGTCTAATTATTTAATGGCGATAAGGGAGAAAAAGTTAAAGCACTGAAACCACGGTGCATTATGGTCAAATCCAGCCTTTTTTAAACGATCTAAGTGAGTGTCTAAGGTATCAATACGCATTACATTTTCGAGCGCGGTACGTTTTTGCGCAATTTCTAGTTCGCTATACCCGTTAGCACGCTTAAAGTCATGATGTAAGTCAACCAGTAACTCATTACATACAGGGTCGCTGTGAGCTATTTTTTCTGACAGCAATAATAAGCCGCCAGGTTTTAGGCCTTTAGCTATTTTTGCTAACAGTTGCTGGCGTTGCTCTGGCGCAATAAATTGTAAGGTGAAATTAAGCACTACCATTGAGGCATTTTCAATTTCAACATCAAGAATGTTACCTTCAATGATTTCAACTGGTGTATCAGCCTTAAAAGCATTTACGTGCATTTTACAGCGCTCAACCATCGCACTTGAGCTATCGACTCCGATTATTTTACAATTTTTCGCTGTTATTGCTTTTCGCATTGCCAGTGTGGCGGCGCCGAGTGAGCAACCTAGATCATAAACTTGGCTATTATCACTAACAAAGCGCTGGCTAAGTCGACCTATAGTATCGATAATAGTATTATAACCTGGCACTGAACGACTGATCATATCAGGAAAAACCTCAACGACATGTGCATCGAAGGCAAAGTCTTTGATTTTACTTTGTTTGTTAGAAAAAATTAAATCGGTATCTGATTCTTGCATGATGTTGAAACTATATTATCATTTAAATTAAAGCGGTATTTTACCTGATATTTTCAGTGATAAATACGCAAAACAAAGTTAAGTAGAAAATTATGCGTTATTGTTACTTATGCGCTTATTTGCAAGCTTACATTGAACAATGAATTTATTAAAAAAATAACTATGAGAATATAATTTGCTTTTTCGAACGTTACAGCAACTCTTTATCATACTAATGCTTAGTAGCTCCTTGCTTGCTGGTCAAATTTCAGCTCAAGAATCTAAAACTTCGTATCGTGTTGCTATTAATAAAACCTCGTATCCCTATCATTTTCTTGATGAAGACCAACAGCCTAGTGGCTTAATGGTTGATATGTGGAAATTATGGGCGAAGAAACAACAGGTAGACGTAGCCTTCGTACCGTTAAGCTGGGAACAAACCATTGCACAGGTTAAAAATTCAGCTGTTGATATTCATGCCGGCTTATCAAAAAATGTCGAGCGAGAGCAAACGCTTGGCTTTAGTGAGGCATTCTTTAAGCAAAAGAAACATTTTTTTCTACATCGCTCGATAGCCCATATTCGTAATGTAGAAGAATTATCTCCTTATACTATTGGCGTCGTTGCTGGCTCTAGCCATGAAATAACCCTTAAAGCAAAATATCCATATTTAACTTTACGTTTATTTGCCAATCGACATGCTTTATATAATGCGGCAATTAAAAAGGAAATCTTAATTATTGCAGGAGTTGAGAAGTTATCGAAAAACTTCGATGCTTATGCTTTATTAAATCAAAATTTCCCAGCTTTTGCTCAAATTGCTTATCATACAAGTGATTACAGTACCGCTGTGGCAAAGAATAGCGAACAGCTGCTGGCATTTGTTCAGCAGGGTGTTGATAAAATTACCGTAGAAGAGAAATCAGCTATTGAACGTAAATGGTTAGGCATGGATAAGTCAGACAACATGCTGACCTTATCTTATTTCGGCAAACAAGCACCATTTTCAGACACTTCGGTAACGGGAAGCGCTCAAGGTTTTTTTATTGAATTATGGCGTTTATGGGCACAGTACAATGGCCTTGAAGTTGAGTTCATATTAGACGAATCTCCTGAGTTGAATCAGCTTACCCAAGGACTTGCTGATATTCATATTGATAATGTACTCGCTTTTGATGATAGCGCTGAGGCCTTTCTTGGCCCGGTTATTTATAGTGTTGACTACAATTTATTTCTAACAAACGATATTGAGCAGGTTGCTCATGTATCTGAATTAAAAAATAAAAATATCGGTATATTAGCAAACTCAAAGTTTGCCAGTGATATTCAAAATAATATTATTGATGCCAAAATCATTTCTTTTCCTGACTATACTTCATTGCTTAAATCAGCCGAACTTGGTGAGCTTGATATTATTGCTGGCCAAAGCGATTTAGTTGGACACTATTTAGTAAAAAGCAATTTACAGTCATCATTCTCACGCTTTAACGCCTATAAGTTTACTCGTCATATTCATGCGGTTTTAAATCAATCACAGCCTGAGTTAGCGAAATTAATAAAAGAAGGCTTTGGTGAAATACCTTTAGAAATTTTAGTTGCACTAGAAAAAAAATGGAACTTGGATAAATCATCAGGTTTTTATAAACGACAATTGGCCATGCTCAAACTAACAGATGCTGAGTCGTTATGGTTAAAAGAGCGTGGAACGATTAAGTTTGGTGTAACCAAAAATTGGTTGCCTATCGAATTTGTTGATAAATTTGGTGATTTTAAAGGGATAAATTTAGACGTTTTTGAGCTCATCGCTCAACGACTAAATATTACAATTGAATATACTGCTTACAACAATTTTGATGAACTTTACCAAGCGTTATTAGCTGGCGAAGTTGATGCTGTAGGTAGTGTGATGGCAACAGAATCACGTAAGAAACAGGTGCTATTTACCGATTCTTATTGGAGTATGCCTTGGGTGATTGTTCATCCTCGTGAACTTGGTAATCAACTTAATTTAGAAGACTTTAAAGGTAAATCTTTAGCTATAGCTAAAGGGTTTTATTTAACGGCAATTATCCGAGAAGAGTTCCCTTCTATTACTTTAAAATTAGTTGATGTGAACGAAGAAGGTTTGCTTGCTGTGCAAAAAGGTATGGTAGATGGCTATATTGATAACCTATCTTCCGGCACGCAATTATTGAAACGTGAAAGTATGATCAGCTTAGGTATGTCGGTGCTCGATGAAGTTGATAAAAATGGCAATCATATTGCTATTAATAAAGAGTTACCTATTTTAGCGACAGTTTTAAAGAAAGCGGTGTTAACTATTTCAGATGCAGAAAGCCAGCAAATTTACGAGAAGTGGTTTGATATCAGCATCGAAACGGGTTTAGATAAAAACGTTGTGATGCGTGTGGCTGCTCAAATTGGTGTACTGATTGTTATTATCATCGTTATCATTATGGTTTGGAATCGACGTTTGTATTTAGAAATTAAAAATCGTAAGCGTCTTGAGCAACAAATGAAATATATGGCCACCCACGATGATTTAACCGGGTTAGCAAACCGCCTTTTATTGAAAGATCGCCTAAGTACTGCGATTACCTTTCACCAGCGTCAACAATTATCAATCGCCGTGTTATTTATAGACCTCGACGGCTTTAAAAACATTAATGATAATTATGGTCATGATGTTGGTGATGAACTACTCATTGAAGTTGCTTCTAGGTTGGAAGGTTGTGTACGTGAGTCTGACACTGCGGTACGTTTTGGCGGTGATGAATTTGTGCTATTGCTTACTGGCCTTCATAATCAAAACGAAGCTGCTTATGTCGCTGAAAAAGTATTAAAAATTATTCAACAGCCGATTGAATTGTCCTCTTCAGATATTGCGACTATTGGTTGTAGTATCGGTATTGCGATGTACCCTGATGATGGGGGCTCAGATAGCGACTTACTAAAAGTTGCTGATTCATTGATGTACAAAGTTAAAGCCTCAGGTAAAAATAACTACGTCTTTAACCACCAAACCAGTTAAGCCTCTTAATTACTCCGACATTATAAAGCAATGTCAGGTGACTTTACCTGACATTGCTTTATAATGTCGGCAATTTTTTATCATTACAAACGGTAAGATGGCGTCACTTTTGACTGACAATTTTATCGTTAATTCGAACTTCAAGGTAAATACATGCGTGATCTTTATTGTGGTGAGGTGAATGAATCTCACATTGGCCAAGAAATAACTTTATGTGGTTGGGTAAACAAACGTCGAGATTTAGGCGCTGTTATATTTTTAGATTTACGCGATCGTGAAGGTCTTGTACAAGTTGTTTACGACCCTGATTTACAAGAAGTATTGAAAAAAGCGAATACTTTACGCAATGAATTTTGTGTACAAATTAAAGGTAAAGTAAGAGCACGCCCTGAAGGCCAAGTAAATAAAGATATGGCAACTGGTGGTATTGAAGTATTGGGCTTAGAGTTAACTATTTTAAATAAGTCAGCACCATTACCATTAGATCCAAACCAGAATAACTCTGAAGAGCAACGTTTAAAATATCGTTACCTTGACTTACGCCGTCCGGAAATGACGGAGCGTATGCGTTTTCGTGCGAAAGTAACGTCGGCAGTACGTGAATCACTTGAATCACAAGAATTTTTAGATATTGAAACGCCAATCCTTACGGCAGCAACGCCTGAAGGTGCACGTGATTACTTAGTACCGAGTCGTACACACAAAGGTCAATTCTTTGCATTGCCGCAATCACCACAATTGTTCAAGCAATTGCTAATGATGTCGGGTATGGAACGTTACTATCAAATCGTTAAATGTTTCCGTGATGAAGATTTACGTGCTGACAGACAACCAGAATTTACTCAAATTGATATTGAAACGTCATTCATGACATCTGATCAGGTGATGGCTGTTACTGAAAAAATGATCCGTGAGTTATTCCAAAAGTTACTTAATGTTGATTTAGGTGAATTCCCACGTATGCCTTACTCTGAGGCCATGACACGTTTTGGCTCTGATAAGCCTGATTTACGTAACCCACTTGAGATTGTTGACGTTGCTGACATTCTAAAAGATGTTGAATTTAAAGTTTTCTCTGGCCCAGCTAACGATGAAAAAGGTCGTGTTGCGGTTATTTGTGTACCACAAGGCGCGGCTAAATTCTCTCGTAAAGGTATTGATGAACTGACAAAGTTTGTTGGTATTTATGGCGCGAAAGGTATGCCATGGTTGAAAGTAAATGACCGTGATGCTGGCCTTGAAGGTTTACAATCACCAATTCTAAAATTCTTAACAGAAGATGCCGTTAACACCTTATTAGATCGTGTTAATGCAAAAACTGGCGATATTATTTTCTTTGGCTCAGACACATACAATGTAGTGACTGAGGCATTAGGCGCATTAAGACTTAAAATTGGTGAAGACCTTGAGTTATTACAAGGCGAGTGGAAACCACTTTGGGTTGTAGACTTCCCTATGTTTGAAGAAGTTGATGGCGGCATGCACGCAATTCATCATCCGTTTACAGCCCCTACTAATTTAACGGCTGAAGAATTAGAAGCAAACCCTGTTGGCGCATTATCTGATGCTTACGATATGGTGTTAAATGGCTGTGAGTTAGGCGGCGGTTCAGTGCGTATTCACAATCAAGATATGCAGTCGGCAGTATTTAGAATTCTAGGCATTAGTGATGAAGAAGCTCAAGAGAAATTTGGTTTCTTATTAGAAGCATTACAATATGGTGCGCCACCACATGCTGGTTTAGCTTTTGGTTTAGACCGTTTAGTGATGTTAATGACGGGTGCTAGTTCAATTCGTGATGTTATGGCATTCCCGAAAACAAACACAGCAGCTTGTCCATTAACGAATGCGCCAGGTACGCCAAACCCAGCACAACTTGTTGAGTTAGGTATTACCCGTATAGAAACAGAGCAAGACACTGACGAAGCTGCGGAATAATTTTCTGTTAAATGCTCGTTAATGTTGGCTAATAGCTAACATAAAGTAAAATTAAAACGCACGAATAATGCTCGATTGGCTTTATTGGTGCGTTTTTTTTCATTAGAATTATTTAACGCTTTTAAAGAGTAAATCATTAGTGAGCATTATTTTAGGCATTGACCCTGGATCACGATTAACAGGCTACGGCGTTATTAAACAAAATGGCCGAAACTTTACGTACTTAGGCAGTGGCTGTATTAAAGCGATTGCTGCTGGTGATGACTTTAGTGCAAGATTACAAACTATTTTTGCAGGTGTTAGTGAGTTAATAGTGCAGTTTCAACCAGATATGTTTGCGATAGAGCAAGTTTTTATGGGAGTAAACCCAGGTGGCGCGTTAAAATTAGGACAAGCAAGAGGGGCTGCTATTGTTGCGGCAACCAATACCGGTCTCAGTGTTGCGGAGTATTCAGCAAGACAAATTAAACAATCTGTTGTTGGTACTGGTGCAGCAGATAAAGCGCAAGTGCAGCATATGGTTAAAACTATTTTGCAACTTCCCGGTACACCGCAAGCCGATGCCGCTGATGCCTTAGCTGTTGCTTTATGTCATGCTCATAGCCATGACAGCATCACTAAACTATCAGGTCAGGCGAGTAAAACCGTGCGTGGACGATTGCGTTAAACCTTGGTTTTGGTGTTTTTAACTTGATAAAACTTTACTGTATAAATATCTAGTGGTATGGTGGCGACATTATATTTTCAAGTGATAGGTTTACGCAGTGATAGGACGTTTACGCGGTATTTTAATCGAAAAAACAGCGCCAGAAATTTTAATTGAATGCCATGGCATTGGTTATGAAGTTACCATGCCAATGACCAGTATTTACGCCTTGCCTGAATTAAACCAAGAAGCAGTAGTATATACTCACTTTGTTGTACGTGAAGATGCGCAATTACTTTATGGTTTTGCCAATAAAGTTGAGCGAAAATTATTTCGTCTCTTAATAAAAGTTAATGGTGTTGGTCCAAAGTTAGGCTTAGCTATTTTATCGGGTATGTCTGCTGATCAGTTTGTTAGTTGTGTTGTTCATGACGACTTAACCACGATTGTTAAAATTCCAGGTGTTGGTAAAAAAACTGCAGAACGTTTATTAATTGAAATGCGCGATAGACTAAAAGATTGGCAAACGGATAGTAGTGATGCACTTACTCATATGATGCCAATGGACGTTAATCAAGGAAGTAACTTTGTTAACGATACTAAAGGTGATGCAGTTAACGCGTTAGTTTCTTTAGGATATAGTCAACAACAAGCAGATAAAGCGGTTAAAGCGGTATTCGATGCCGGAAAAAGTAGTGAAGACTTGATTCGTGACGCGTTAAAAGCCATGTTATAAATTATAAGCAATAAATTTAGTATCAAAGCCGTAAATTTTCCTAAGAGTAAACCATGATAGAAGCCGATCGACTAATTGAACCGATAGCCAGCCGCGAAGATGAAACGGTTGATCGAGCTATTAGACCAAAAATGCTATCCGACTATACCGGACAAGAGCATGTGAAATCACAAATGGAAATTTTCATTGCTGCAGCTTTGAAGCGTGAAGAGCCACTTGATCATCTATTAATTTTCGGCCCACCAGGTTTAGGTAAAACAACACTGGCTAATATTGTTGCCAATGAAATGGGCGTTAGCATTCGCACCACATCAGGTCCAGTATTAGAAAAGGCAGGGGATTTAGCCGCATTACTGACTAACCTTGAAGAAAATGATGTCTTGTTTATCGACGAAATTCACCGCTTAAGCCCTGTTGTTGAAGAAATACTTTACCCTGCAATGGAAGATTATCAGTTAGATATCATGATTGGCGAAGGGCCAGCTGCTCGCTCGATAAAACTTGATTTACCTCCTTTTACTTTAATTGGTGCTACTACCCGAGCTGGCGCATTAACCTCTCCATTGCGTGATCGTTTCGGTATTGTTCAGCGATTGGAGTTTTATAACACTAAAGAATTAACAGAAATTGTCATTCGTTCCGCGCATTTTTTAAATTTGGAAATTGACCAAGAAGGCGCATTTGAAGTAGCAAAGCGTTCTCGTGGCACCCCACGTATTGCTAACCGATTACTACGCCGTGTTAGAGATTATGCTGACGTAAAAACTGGCGGTATGGTTAGTAAGTCAACCGCAGCAAGTGCGTTGGATATGTTGGAAGTGGATAACGAAGGTTTTGACTTAATGGATCGCAAGTTACTTGAAGCGATTATTGATAAATTTGGTGGTGGTCCTGTTGGTTTAGATAATGTTGCTGCTGCCATTGGTGAAGAACGAGAAACAATTGAAGATGTTTTAGAGCCGTTTTTAATCCAACAAGGTTTCTTACAACGTACGCCAAGAGGGCGAATAGCGACTAATCGAGCATATTTGCATTTTGGTTTAGACTTTCCTGAGAAATAGCAAAAAACAAATGAAAAATAAAGCACCTTTGGGTGCTTTATTTGTTTATGGCAGCGGGAAAATCATACTTTAATATTATTGATAGTAACTTTAACGGTTTAAATCATAAATTTTAGACAAAAAAAAGCCCACATAAAACTATGTGGGCCAACTTAGAATGTAAGTTGTAGAAGGAAATTAGGATTCCAGGAAATATGTCAGAGAGAAAGGTAAATTACCTATTCAAAATTCGCGAGCAAGTGGAGTTATTTGTCAGCGAAACAAATATTCTGCGTTAGCTCAGAAAACAAGTGTATTCTAGTCCGATGAGTTAAAGAGAACAAACGAAATAAATTTATACCAATCATTAGAAAAACTAATGCGAAGTGTTTTAAGCAAAATGATCAAAAAGCTCAATTTTACTGTCACTGTTTGGAGACAAATAACAATATTTCTTAATTTGAATAGTTTAAATCAATTTTATTGCAAAAATTGTTACAAACAAAGCTGCTAAACCCTTGTGACACGTGGGCTTTATCTATTAAGATAGACAAACAAAATTCTAATTAAAAATATTCGAAGTTATTAATGTCGCTAAATAGTTATCAGCACACAGTTCGCGTTTATTACGAAGATACCGATGCTGGAGGCATAGTTTATTATGCTAATTATTTAAAGTTTTTTGAGCGTGCTCGAACTGAATGGTTACGTGAACTTGGTATTAATCAATCAATATTTTTAGAACAAAACATTGGCTTTGTGGTCACAAAGGTAGAAATGGACAATAAGGCATCGGCAAAGCTTGATGACCTGTTGACAATTACCACAACCATTAGCCGATTAAAGTCCGCCAGTTTGGTATTTTCTCAACAACTCGTTAATCAGCATCAGCAATTATTATGTGATGTTGTGATCAAGGTTGCTTGTGTCAATTTGTCTATTGCTAAACCCTGTATTATTCCCACAAGCATATTAGGAGCATTAAAACGTGTCAGCTGAACTTTCATTTTTTGACTTATTTTTAGACGCTAGTTTATTAGTACAACTGGTGATGTTGACCTTACTTGGGTTTTCAATCGCCTGTTGGACGATGATTTTTCAACGCCGTAAAGTATTAAATGCGGCCCGTGAACAATTGCAAAGTTTTGAAGACAAATTTTGGAGTGGTGCCGATTTAAGCAAACTTTATAGTGAAGTATCTGCTAAAGAGCAGGTTGATGGTATTGAGAATTTGTTTGTATCTGGTTTTCGCGAATTTGCGCGTTTACGTAAAAGTCATACATATGCACCACAAGTGATTGTTGATGGTACGCATCGCGCCATGCGAGTTGCGCTTTCACGCGAAGTAGATAGTTTAGAAACACATTTACCTTTCATGGCAACCGTAGGTTCAATTAGTCCTTATATCGGGTTGTTTGGTACTGTTTGGGGAATTATGAATTCATTTATTGCCCTAGGTGCGGTTGAGCAAGCAACACTTGCTATGGTTGCTCCAGGTATTGCTGAAGCACTTATCGCAACAGCAATGGGGTTATTTGCAGCTATTCCAGCAGTAATGGCATTTAACCGCTTTAGTCATAATGTTGAAAAACTTGAGAATAGCTACGGCAACTTTATGGAAGAGTTCTCAAGTATTTTACAAAGACAAACAGCAACGGAACAACAAACGTAAGGTTGGAATTAGCTTATGTATAATCGTGTTAGGCGTCGTAAAGTCGCCGAGATAAATGTCGTTCCTTATATTGACGTTATGTTAGTGTTGTTGATCATTTTTATGGTGACTGCACCACTTATTACGCAAGGGGTTAAAGTTGATTTACCTCAAGCAGATTCAGAGCCTCTAAGTAAAGATAGTAAACCACCATTAGTTGCCTCAGTTGATGCGGCTGGAAAATACTACCTTGCTGTAGGAACTAGTAAAAATGAGCCTATGTCGGCAGAAGAAGTGGCGACATTAGTAAAGGCGCATTTGAAACTCGCACCAGAAACCCCTGTAGTAGTTAATGGTGATGGCGCAGTTTCTTATGATGCAGTTATCCAGTTGATGGTGTTATTACAACAAGTTGCTGGTGTGCCATCTGTTGGCTTAATGACTGATACTCCGGAGAATAAGTAGTGTCATCTAAGTATGCGACTCCCGTAGCATTAAGTGTTGGTATTCATATTGTGCTAGCCGCGGTGTTGTTGTTTGGCGATTTTTCTACACCGCCAAAAGCAACACCAACTGCCGTGCAAATGGAACCTATTCAAGCTGTTGTGATTGACAAAGGTAAAGTTGACGCACAAATTAATAAGCTTAAAAAGAAAAAAGCTGATGACGCTAAAAAAGTAAGAGATCTTGAAAAACGTGTCGCTGCGGCAAAAAATAAACGAATTAAAGAAGAGCGTCGTATTAAAGAGCTTGAAAAACAACGTAAGAAAAAAATAAAAGAAAAAAAAGCAGCTGACAACGCCGCTAAAAAAGCAAAAGCTAAGGCCAATGCAGCCGATAAGTTACGTAAGCAAAAAGAAAAAGAGAAGAAACAAGCAGATAAAGCCGCCGCGGATGCGAAAGCAAAACGTTTAAAAGAAGAGCAAGCAGCTAAAAAGGCCGAGCAACTTCGTAAGAAAAAAGCCGCTGAGCGAAAACGTAAAGAACAAGAAGCTCGTGAACGTGCAGCCCAACAGAAATTGTTAGAGCAACAAATGGCGGAAGAAATGGCAGGACGCCAAAAAGCACGACGCCAGCAAATGATGACAGAAGTTGGTAGATTTCAAGCATTGATAGGACAAGCAATTCAACGCCACTTTTTAATCGATGAAGCAACAATGAAAGGTAAGTCTTGTAAATTAACTATTAGTCTTGCACCATCAGGTTTCGTTACTAATGTTGTCATTGGCAAAGGCGATAGGGCGGTGTGTGAAGCTGCTAAAAATGCAGTATATAAAGCGGGTACTTTACCTGTATCAAAAGACCCTGAAGTATTTCGTGAAATGAGAACCATCAGTTTAACGGTAGCACCAGACAAATTTAATTAAGTTTTGTATTTATTAGGAAGACAACGAACTCTATGAAAAAAATAACCCTATTTTTATTACTATTCGTCGCTTTAATATCAAAGCAGGCAATGGCCACTTTAGAAATTGTTATTACCGAAGGTGTTGATGGTGCAAGACCTATCGCCATAGTACCTTTTAAATGGACAGGCACAGGAGTTATGCCCGAACGCTTGTCGAAAGTTATTAGCGATGATTTATTACGTAGTGGTAAATTTAGTCCTATCAATGAGTCGAACTTCCCTCAAACACCACATAATGATAGTCAAATAGACTACTCTGCCTGGGCTGCTGAAGGTGTTGAGGCGGTTGTTATTGGCGAGATCAATGAAGCATCAATTGGTCGTTACCAAGTGAAGTATCAATTAGTAGATGTGATCCGCGGTCAAGTAACTGGCGGTCAAACACAGATGCTAAGTAATGGTGAATTAGTTCAAACTTCAGATCATATCTTAGATGAAAGTACGGTTGAAATCGGTAGTGACCAATTTCGCCGCTACGCCCATCGTATTAGTGATGTTGTTTATGAAAAGTTAACCGGCACTCGTGGCGCATTCTTAACTAAAATTTCTTACGTTATTGTACGTGACGAAGGCGAATATCCTTATCAACTTGCCGTTGCTGATTACGATGGTTTCAATGAACACGTATTATTGAGCTCAAAAGAGCCGTTAATGTCACCTGCGTGGCACCCAAATGGCAATCAGTTGGCTTATGTTACATTTGAAAATCGTCAGGCGCAGATCCATGTTATCGATATTTATTCAGGGCAGCGTAATTTAATTACGTCATTTGATGGAATAAATAGTGCGCCGAGATGGTCACCTAATGGTAAGCAACTTGCCATGGTACTATCAAAAGACGGTAACCCTGAATTATATGTAATGGACGTTGCCAGTAAAAAATTACGCAGAATTACCCGTCATCGGGCTATTGATACTGAGCCAAGTTGGACACCTGATGGGAATTCATTAGTATTTAGTTCAGAACGGGGTGGAAAAGCGCAGCTATATCGCGTAAATTTAGTCGATGGTAAAGTAAGACGCTTAACATTTGATGGTGAAATGAATCTTGGCGGTTCATTGACACCAGATGGAAAGCAGCTAGTTATGGTTAACCGTACACGTGGTCAATACCATTTAGCTAAGCAAGAATTTGATTCAGGGATTTTCCAAGTGTTAACAAAAACACGGTTGGATGAATCTCCAAGCATTTCGCCAAATGGCGGAATGATCATTTATAGTACATTACACAATAACCGTCAGGTATTGAGCTTAGTTTCTGTAGATGGAAGGTTTAAGGCGAGATTGCCAGCTTTAAATGGTGAAGTGAAGTCTCCTTCGTGGTCACCATTTTTATAATAATTATTAGTAATTTAATTTGTAAATAATAAGGACACATAAAATGCGTTTCAATAAAACAGTAAAAGCCTTAGCGGTTGTTTTACCTATTATGGCTTTATCAGCTTGTAGTTCATCTGATACTGCTACTGAAGATACTTCGGCAATGCAAACGAACGAAGCAGCAATGGCTGAGCAAAAAGCTCGTGACGAAGCTGAACGCGTAAAAGTTGCAGCAATGCAAAAAGCTGAGGACATCAAAGCACAAAAACAACGTGAAATTGACCAGTTACGTACAAACCATATTGTTTACTTTGATTTTGATAAATCAACAGTAAGTGCTGAGTTTGCCGCTATTTTAGAAGCACATGCTAAATTCTTAAATAATAACGCTAACGTAAACGTATTAATTGAAGGCCACTCAGATGAACGTGGTACGCCAGAGTACAATATCGCATTAAGCGAGCGTCGTGCAAAAGCTGTTGAAACTTTCCTTGAAAACATGGGTGTTTCAGCTTCACAACTTAGCACTGTAAGCTACGGCGAAGAAAAGCCAATGATTAAAGATCGTAGTGAAGGCGCGTTTGCTAAAAACCGTCGTGCAGTATTGGTTTACTAATCAGGTATTTAAATGAAACCCAATAGCATTCTATTCGGGATGTCCTTTGCTGTTGCTGCGAACATCGCAGTAGCAGCAGAACCTGCTCCTGTTATTGAAGTAACTGCTGGCACAATGGCAAGCGGTACAACTTCAAGTCTAAGTGAACAACTTGGTAGCCTCGAACGTAAGTTAGATGCCCGTAATCGTGCACAAGTTAACGTACAACGCCAACTTGATGAATTGCAAAATGAAGTTAATGAACTACGTGGTATCACTGAACTTCACACTTATCAATTAAGCCAAGTACTAGATCGTCAGCGTGAGCTGTATCAAGAACTTGACCGAAGAGTTTCTGAAGCACTAAAACCAGCAAATCAAGTACCTGCTGCGATTATTGCCCCAGCGAATAGCGGTGATGTGAACTACAGTAATAACTTAACTGAAAATGAAGCGTATGATCGTGCTGTTAATATGGTATTAAAAGATAAGCGTTATGAGGAAGCAATTCCTGAATTTGAAGCGTTTAATCAAAAATACCCGAATTCAAGCTATGCGGCGAATGCTCATTATTGGCTAGGACAGCTGTTATTCAATAAGAGTGAATTAACTAAAGCACGTCAAGAGTTTGATCTAGTTGTTACTCAATATCCAGATTCAAGTAAACGTAGTGATGCTATGTTAAAACTTGCGATGGTTGAACAAAAAGAAAATAATTCGGGCAAAGCAAAAGCTATTTATCAAAAACTACTAGCTGAATACCCTAATTCAAGCGCAGCGAAATTAGCACAGCCAAGATTAAAAAGTTTAAAATAGGATAAATTGTTGTTAAGTTCTCCGTTTTGCTGTCTTTTTGTTCGAACAGTCAATAAAGTTAAAAAAACCTGAAGATTGTTGTTGCACTTAAAAATATTATGAGTATTATATGCCCCGCATTGGACGAGTAGCCCAATGCAAACAAATGACGGTCGTTAGCTCAGTTGGTAGAGCAGTTGGCTTTTAACCAATTTGTCGAAGGTT
>OJET01000019.1_pt1 | contig 85137 bp, 82 predicted proteins | sample 1593941 | NCBI WGS metagenome assembly OJET01 (sample SAMN05416869, study PRJEB24817) | seawater metagenome | isolation source: Sea water | place: Canada:Atlantic | collected 2013-11 | reverse complement strand
GCTCTGATTTCCTAGCTTAACTCTGAAACTGCATTTTCAAGTGGCTTGGGTATAATAGGGTTTTAATTACTTAATAAAGTACTTAATTGCTCAATGACGCTATCGATATAGGCTTTATTAATATCTAAGTGCGTTACTAGGCGCATAGGATTTCCTGCTGTTAGCAGAATGTTTTTGGCTTTTAGCTGCTCAACAATATTATTAATATCAATTGTGTTTGAAAATTTTGCAAATACCATATTGGTTTCTACGTGATCTTCATTTACTTCAACATTAGGTAGTAGGTTCAACCGCTGGGCTAAGTACTTAGCATTGTCATGATCTTGCTGTAATACCTTAGGGTTTTCTTCAAGTGCTATTTTTGCCGCAGCGGCTATGATACCTGCTTGTCTCATCCCGCCGCCAACAACTTTACGCCAGCGTTTGGCATCTCTAATTAAGCTTTCAGAGCCTAATAGTATCGAACCAATTGGCGCGCCAAGTCCTTTTGAAAGGCAAATAGACATTGAATCGACATGCTGGCAGATTTCGGTAATATCAACGTTTAAAGCTGTTGCCGCGTTATAGACTCTGGCACCATCTAAATGTAATTTTAGGTCATGCTGATTAGTAAATTCACGGGCGTTAGCCATATATTTCAAGGGTAATACTTTGCCATTAATGGTATTTTCTATACTTAATAATGTCGTACGAGCGAAATGGCTATCATCAGGTTTTATTGCAGCGGCCAGTTTTTCGAAACACAAGCTACCATCTTTTTCATTCTCAATAGGTTGTGGCTGAATTGAGCCAATAATTGCCGCGCCGCCGCCTTCAAACTTATAGTTATGAGCCTGTTGACCACAAAGGTATTCATCGCCACGTTGGCAGTGTGCCATTAACGCCAACAAGTTAGCTTGCGTACCTGAACTACAAAACATTGCGCTGGCAAAGCCATGTCGTTTTGCTGCCCACGCTTCTAACTTATTGACAGTTGGGTCGTCACCATAAACGTCATCACCTACTTCAGCATTTGCCATTGCGTCACGCATCGTTTGGCAAGGGCGGGTAACGGTATCAGAGCGAAAATCAATCATGGTGTTCCTCTTTTGTCTTATGTTATGGACTTATGTTTTTGGGCGATGACTTTAATTTGGAGAATCAAAAAAGGCATCAATGATGATGCCTTTTTTTAATCTGTATTGCGTAAGTTTACTCAGCAATATCAGCATTGTGGTAAACGTTTTGAACGTCGTCACAATCTTCTAACATATCAATGAATTTTTCAAAGTTAGCTAAATCATCTTCACCAGAAATTTCAGTATAAGTTTGTGGTACCCAAGTTATTTCTTCAACTTCTAAAGAATATTCAGGCATAGAGTTAGCAAACTCAGTTTTAATTTTAAAGAATTCTGTATGCGGTGCATGTACGGTAATAATGCCATCTTCTAAGTCAACATCAGTAACGTCAATATCAGCCATCATTAATGTTTCTAATACAGTTTCTTCATCTTCACCTTTAAAAGCAAAAACGGCTTGATGATCAAACATGTGTGAAACGGTGCCAGATGAGCCGATTTTAGAGTATGTTTTAGTAAAACATTGGCGAACATCTTTAATGGTACGGTTACCGTTATCTGTTAAGCAATCAATAATAACCATACAGTTACCAGGACCAAAGCCTTCGTAGCGCGCTTCTGCGTAATCTTCACCACCAGCGCCTTTTGCTTTTTCAATTGCTTTGTCGATAACGTGTGTAGGTACTTGGTCTTTTTTTGCTTTTTCAATTAAACGACGTAATGACAAGTTAGTATCAGGGTCTGGACTACCGTTTTTTGCAATAACGTAAATTTCTTTACCATATTTTGAATAAACTTTAGTTTTTTGACCAGCCGTTTTGGCCATAGATAATTTACGGTTTTGGTATGCTCTGCCCATCTGAATACGTCTCGTTGTTCATAATTAAAATTTCTATGGCTAGATTCTAACGGGTCGTGTCAGCTATTTCTAGTGCTGTACCCAATTGTCCTTTCAATATTTAAAAAAGCATGTGAAAATTTGATATAAATTCTTATCAAATTATTAATTATGTCGGATTTGAACGTAATTATTGCCGCAGATATCTTTGGTACTAGCCCAGAGTTTAAAGCGTTATGTCAGCAAATATCTTTAGCTGAAGTCGGTTCAGCAGCCACGAATTATCATGTCGTGAGCCCATATCAAACGCAGCCAGATAACTTTTTATCAGAAAAGCATGCTTATCAATATTTTACCGAGCATGTTGGTGTTGAAGCTTATAGCGAAAAATTACTGTCAATAATAGAAGCTAGCTATGGGCCTAAGTTACTTATTGGTTTTAGTGTCGGTGGCAGTGCTATTTGGCGCTTAACGCCAAAGTTAGCAAGCTCTGGCGTTATATCAACTATTTGCTTTTATAGTAGTCAAATTAGGCATATGACTGAAATTGAGACAACCGTACCTTGCCAGTTAGTATTGCCAAACTCAGAAGAGCATTTTTCGGTTAATGAATTAAAAGCAAAAATGCAAAATAAGCAGCAAGTGAATGTTGAACAGTGTTGTTATCAACATGGTTTTTTAAACAAATTATCAAATAATTATAATCAAAGTGGGGCTACACAATATATTAGGAACATTCAAAAATTTATTACTAAAGCCAACTTGTTACTCTGATGGCATATTGGTTTTATATTTTTTTGTTATTCGAATTGTGATTAAACTATGGCTTTGATGTTGCTTAAGGTTTTCGTTATTTTGTATTGTTTAATGAGCTACAGGGTGAGAAAATTGTTTATCCAAAAGGACTTTAGGTTAAGTGGCATTAACACTTTATTGTTTTAAGTGTTAAATTAGTTATTGAAGCTTTTAAATATTCATTAAGCTTTGTTTTCCTAAGTTAATTTTATATGCCGTTTACTAAAAAATATCACTAGATCGCTATTTTCGATATACAGGGAGTTATTGTTGCGTCGTTTTAGTTTATTTATCATGCTGGCTTTTCATTTTGTTTGGAGCAGCTCCGCTTTTTCTGCAGAATCTGACGATATTGCCATTTTTTATCCTGATGTGGCTGAGCCCTATAAATCCATCTATCAGGAAATAATCTCAGGTGCTGAGAATGCCAAAATTACTGATGATCAAAATAGCCAACTTATCGTTTTTACACTTGAAAAAGATTTTGACGCCTCCCGTATTGCCCATCAATTAAATAACAAAGGCATTAGAAAAGTTATTGTTTTGGGACGAGTAGGGCTTAAGTTGGCAAGGGCATTGAAGGATGACTTTATTGTTATTTCAGGTGCTTTACCTATCACACCCAATACCCTTTCAGGAATTAGCTTAATTACCGCCCCCGAATATTTATTCAAATATTTAACTTTGGTCGCTCCTAAGGTTGACACGATACATGTTGCTTATAGCAAAGCAAATGATTGGTTAGTTAATTTAGCGAAGTCAGCAGCAATGGCGCAAGGTTTTAAACTTGATATGCGCAAAGTCGATTCAACTAAGCAAGCCATTGAGTATTATCAACAGTTATTTACTCGAGGTTTGTCTGAGAAAGATGCTATTTGGCTACCTATTGACCGAGTTTCCTCACAAGATAAAGTGACGTTGCCATTTATACTGGAAAAGGCATGGGCTGAAGATATCGTTGTTTTTTCGAGTAAACCTTCACATGCAAAACGAGGTGCACTTTTTTCTACATACCCTGACAATTACGGCCTTGGTCAACAACTTTATAAAATGATTCATGAGCATAATGGTGCCATTGAAGCGAAACCGTTCTCAGCCTTAATATCGACATTATTGGCCGTAAACTTGCGAACAGCAGCTCATTTAGGCTTCAAGTATAGTAAAGAGCAGCAAAAAAACTTTCAATTAACTTTTCCAGAGTAAACATGCATGACAGTAATTAGGTCACTATTTAATTCCAAAGCTAGTTTCAAACAGCAATTATTAATGTTGTTTTTTGCCAGTCTTACTTGCTTAGCGATAACTACTTCAACTATTACGGCATGGCAAACCAGTATTGAGTTGAGAAAGTCTACAATAGAAACTGGTTTACAAATTTCTAATAATTTAGCTGATCGCCTTATTTTAGCGTTACTTACTGCCAGTAAAGAAAATGCCCATGGCGCCATTACTAATACACTAGGTTTTAAGTCTGTTGATAGTATTTCTGTCTATAAAGATGATGCAAGTTTACTTGTTTATAACTCAAAAAATGAAAGTAAAGCCTCAGTTTTAGTCCCTAATACAGAATTAACGTCTTCACAGCTTTATCAAGAAACTGAATTGACATGGACGTTTTTTGCGCCAGTTAAATACATAGAGGAAACTGATGATATGGAGCTAATAGAGCCTGCCGAGAATAATCAAAAAGAACAAATTCTAGGTTATGTTCTAGTGAAATATAACAAACAAGCACTCCACGCTATTCAGCACTCAATTGTGATTAATAACATTGTTATTGCCGGTGTTTTATCACTATTACTTTTGCTATTAATGCTTTGGGTTTTGAATCGTTTAACTACGCCGTTATTGCGTTTGTCGCAAACGATGGCACAAGCAAGAGACTCCGGCCATTACACCAATGCTGACGTTTGTGGGCCTTTAGAAATTCGACAAATGGCCGGTATTTACAACCAAATGATGACAACATTAGGTAACCAAAACTTAGCGTTAGAAAAAAGCCATGACACTTTAGAAACCGAAGTTACCTCTCGAACAAAAGAACTTGTTGTTGCACGTGATGCCGCATTAACTGCTAGCCGGCTGAAGTCAGAATTTTTAGCGAACATAAGTCATGAATTACGTACGCCGCTACAAGCGATTATTGGTTATACCGATTTAGTGCGTGAAGATCTCGAGCTAGAATGCATGACTGTTCAAGCTGAAGATCTAAATAAAAGTATTCGCAGTGCTCATGTGTTGTTGGCATTGATCAATAACATACTTGATTTAGCAAAAATAGAAGCAGGTAAAATGGAATTGAATGTGAAGTCTGTTGATATAAAACAGTTAATTGACGAGACCATTGAAACCATAAAACCGATGGCAGATGCTAACGAAAATCAATTGTTGATAGAAAATACAATTGATCAGCGAATTTTAAATTTAGATCGACAAAAGGTTATGCAAATTTTGTTAAATTTACTGAGCAATGCTTGTAAATTTACTGCTAAAGGACGTATTACTTTTAACGTTTATAATGATGATAAGTTTCTCTATTTATCTATTGCCGATACCGGTGTTGGTATCCCTAAAGATAAATTAGTGTTTATCTTTGATAAATTCACTCAAATTGATGGCAGCCAAACGCGTAAGTTTGAAGGCACTGGTTTAGGTATGGCAATTACCCAAAAATTCTGTGCTCTTATGTCGGGTGAACTAACAATTGATAGTGAATTGACAGTTGGCACCACAGTCAAAGTGATAATTCCGATAAATTAATGAATAATTATCTAATTTAAACAAATGTTTATATTGAAAAATATTGATGATTCACTAAACTTAAGAATTAAATTTTTAGATTTTTAAGTTTTTTAACAACTAACGTAGACAAGGTGTTTTGCATGCTATTAGCCCGTAAAGTTATCAATTGTTTAATTGTTTTAGCTTTGTCGAATAGTACTTTTGATGCTTTTGCTGATAATAACAATTTTGCTGAATTTGAAGAGTCATTAGCAGACTTTTACGGTGATGAAGAGTTCATTTCTTTAGCTACTGGTAGTAAAAAACTGATAAAAAAAGCTCCGTCTGTAGCATCTGTTATTACTGCAGAAGAAATTCGCAATATGGGAGCAAGAAATCTCTCTGAAGTATTAGATACTGTACCTGGGTTACATGTTTCAAAAAGTGGCCAGAACATGGCGCCAGAATTTTGGTTTCGCGGTATTTCAACCACGTTTACGCCACAAACATTATTTATGGTTAATGGTACGTCAACGAAAAGTGTTGTGCGAGGTGATAATCATACTATTTGGGGGGAATATCCAATTCATGCCATTGAAAGGATTGAAATTATTCGCGGTCCTGGTTCAGCGCTGTATGGTGCTGACGCTTTTTCTGGTGTTATTAATATTATTACCAAAAAAGCTGATAAGGGTCGTGCTAACGAGGTCGGTGCTAAGTTTGGGCATTTTAATACCGTCAATGCTTGGCTTAATGGTCAATTTGAGATCGGCAGTTGGAGATTTACGGCAAATTTTGAGTACTTAGGTAGTGATGGTTATGAGGGAATGGTTGATGAAGATGCCCAAAGTGCTATAGATCAAGCATTTAAAGCTACTGGTGCACCGTTCGCCTCTTTGGCACCTGGTTATTTAAATGTCGGCTTTGATGCTTTGGATATTTGGCTTTCGGCAGAAAATGACTTATTTAATATTGATATTGGTTTTCAAGAGAGAAGTGATGTTGGCACTGGTCAAGGAGCAACTGAAGTTTTAGATACTCATGGCCGGTTTGGTAGTTACAAAAAAATAGTCAATGCGTCTTTAAAAGAGCAGAGCATTTCAAATCAATTGTTTATTAGCGGTAAAGTTAGCTATTACGGCTCAAGCCAAGAAATAGAAGAAGACTTACTTTTGTTTCCAAAAGGTGCATTTTCAGGGGCTTTCCCTGATGGTTTAATTGGTAACCCAGGCTGGGAAGAGGAAACAACACATATTGAGTTAAACGCTAGATATTCGGGTTTTGACAGCACAGAGATAAGTTTTGGTACTGGTTATGAGCGACAAAACCTTTATCAAGTAACAGAAAGTAAGAATTTTTATGCCGACTTTAGCCCAAGGCCAAATGGTGTTGAAGATGTATCTGATACTGATGAAGTATTTATGCCTGAGGCAGACCGAGAAAGTTATTTTGTGTATATCCAAGGTGTTATGCAACTGGCACCAGACTGGGAGTTAACAGCCGGTGGGCGATTTGATGACTACACCGATATTGGTTCTACAACTAACCCTAGGCTTGCGCTTGTTTGGTCGACAAGTTTAAATTTAACGACAAAATTCTTGTATGGACGAGCATTCAGAGCACCATCATTTGCTGAGTTATTAACCTTAAATAACCCTGTAGCCCTAGGGAATCCTAATTTAACCCCGGAAAATATTGATACAATAGAATTAGCGTTTAACTATCGTTACTCACCAGAACTTTCAATAGATTTTAATGTTTATCAATACGAAATCGAAGATTTAATTACTTTTGTACAAAATGCTAATAGTGTTACTGCGACTGCGCAAAACCAAGGTCAAAGAACCGGTCGCGGTTTTGAGGCGCATTTAATTTATCACTATCAAGAAAACCTAGTTTTTCATAGTAACTTTGCTTATGTAAAGGCTGAAGATGACATTGCCAAGAGTAACGTTGGAGAACACCCTAGTTTGCAAGCTTATGTGCGAGCTGAGTGGCAAATAAGTGAGCGCTTGAAGTTAAATAGCCAAGTCAGCTATATCGCAAACCGTTCAAGAGTACCTGGCGATGTACGTGCAGAGTTAGATGATTATACCTTGGTCAATGTGGCTGCTAACTATTCATTTCCTACCAATGGAGTGGTTGTAGAGCTTAATGTTGTGAATTTGTTTGATGATGATATTAGAGAGCCTAGTTCAGCCAATGTCACTGCAGGGCAAATTAATATACCAAACGACTTGCCTCAAGCTGATCGGAGTGTTTATTTGGCGGTTAGTAAAACCTTTTAACGGCATTTTTAGCTAGGTGAAGTGATTAACTTGAAACAAAATCAATAAAATTAAATTGAGCGAAATAGAACTTAGATAAAAAGCTATAACCTGAATCTTACCTATATAAAGTAAAGATTAGTTATAGCTTTTCTTTCCTTTTTAAGTACTTCCTTTTTAAGTACTTCCTTTTTAAGTGTTTTTTCAGCTAAGTTTTCAATTGTACTGGATAACTGAAATTAGCTGAAAGAGCTAACACCATTCTCTTTTTGCTGTGCCTGTATATGTCACTCTATCGCAGCGAATAGGTAAAAAACTACCTTCAGGATTTTCTTTTGCCTCGATATAACATGGCGGCATACCAGCCAAAACGAGTGGTGTTGTGAACAAATGAAATTCTTCAGGAGTGAAGCCTAAATCAGCACACAATGCACAATAAAGTGCGGCAACATTCATACTTAGCCCTTTTGACTTTTTCAAGTGCTGTGCAAGCTCTAGTGCTATTTTTATGTGCTCTCCAGAGCTAAAGCCTAATTCATGGGCAAAATTGACGACATGCGGTATACGTTCATCTGAACTCGCTAACGGTCGTCCATACCCATATATCACCTTATGTTTTAAGAGCTCTTTAGCTGCAAAATCAGAAATTGAAATTCCTTGCTTTTGCGCATGTGCAGCACGTTGAAAGAAATCAATCCCAACTTTTAAAGGTTTGCCACCATAGATTGATGCTTCAAATACGGTTATGCCTATGCTTAATGCTAAAGAAGCTGTGCTTCTTGAGGAGGCAGCAAGCGCGGTAATATGGTTGGGCCAAATGGCTTTATCAGGATAACTGGTGCTTACCCAAATAAAATTCAGCAGTTTTAATTCATTTTCGGTAAATTCTCGACCAGTGATACCAAAGGCAAATAATTCGATCCATTGACTGTTTTTAAGTTGATGATGTAAATCTTTACCTCGGTAAACAACTCGTTCTCCTAGGAAACCTTTACCCATGCGTGTCATTATTGTGTCTTCGTGCTTTAGCTTTATTTGCTGGCTCATAAGTCGAATCCTTTTACAGTTGGTAAGCCCAGTGAGCCTGGGTCATCAGTTAATATGGTATTTTGTCCAAAGAATGGAAACTTCTTCCAGCCTAGTTGCTCTTGCTCTAAGGCATGTACTGCCGCGCCTGGTAAACGTAGGATTAAGAACAGCATTTCGGCTTGTTTTGCGTTTAGTCCCAAATCGAACATCGCGCTGGCGATAACGCCAGTCATACTTAGTGGATATTGGATAAGTTGTTCGAATTGTTCTCTGTGCTGTTTTAGCCAAGCTATTGCTCCGTTAGGGTAAATAGTGGCTAACTGCTCAAGTGTTTGCAAAATCGGGGTCGGGCACGTTTCACCGTTAGGTTCAAAACCTGGTGCGTGTTCGTATTCTGACCATATATCAACACGGTCATAATCTTGGTTTGGTTTATTTAAGAAGTTTTCCCACTCAGTTAGCTTGCAGCCATTTTTTTGCCATTGTTGAACTAAGGTGAAAACTTCTCTAGCACCACCATATTGACCTGCACCTACACCCAATGCAGCAATTAATGATGCGGCAGCGGTAGAGCCGCCAACTCCAGCATTCATCGCTGCGCGAATACTTTCGTCACGCATACCAGGGTTTGCAATGGCAATAGCTATTTTTTCTAATAATTGTGTTTGAGCCGAGTTTGGGCGCTCTCCAACAAACAATAAATACCAGTATTCACTTAAGCTAGCTTTGGGAAGGATGTCTTGATAGACGTCATAGCCATAGCAATAGCTACTTTTTGCAGTGAATGGGTTATTGCTTTCCGGCTCTTCCAGCCAAATACTTGATTGATAGTTTGGTTTATTTACTTTTGTAGAATTAGACATCTTTTATCCTCCTGGAGTTGCTGATTGATTTGCTAAGCCTTTTACGCGTTGTCCCATTGGCGGTATCTCTGTTGGGTCAATATGTAAATCAATCATAGTTGGAGCTTGTTTACTGCCAAGGCGATGCCAATTGATGTTCATTAACTCATCAACTGTTTTAATTTGAATACCTTCAATGCCCATGGCTTCTGCCATTTTTGCGTAGTTAATTATCGGTAGTTCAAAGCCAATTTGTTCAGCTCCACCAAGTTTTTGGCCATGTTTAACCATACCAAGAGCGCTGTCATTGAAAACAACATAGATGACAGGTAATTGATGTTGTAAAGCAGTCGTTATTTCTTGGCCTGCCATTAGGTAGCTGCCGTCACCTGTAATGCAAACACTGGGTTTTCCACTGCCGATACAATTACCAACAGCAGCGCCAATTGCCCACCCCATCGAGCCAAAACCCATGGCAATATGATAATGACCAAGTGTATTACTTGTTTGGTGATAATGAGTAAACCAAGCCCAGACATTGCCAGCATCGAAATGTAAACGATATTCAGCAGGAATGTGCTTAGCAAACTCAATTACCACGCGCTGTGGCTTTAATGGCAATGCATCTGAGTAGCAACTTTTAGGCAAGTTGAGCTGGACTTGTGGACCACAAATAGCTTTTTGTTCAAGAAAATGCTGCTTAGTAATTTTTGATGAACCCCAAGATTTTCCCCATTTTATTCCTTGCTTGATATTGCTATTTAGCTGTTGAAAAATAGCGCTTAAATCGCCGCAAATATGATGCTTTGCCATTGGCGTTCGCGCGAAGTGCTCGTTGATTTCATCAATATGCACTAACTTTTCATTCAATAAACTATTACTCCAACCATTAGTGCCCAATTCCGATATTTGTGTACCTATAGCAATGATGGTGTCAACTGAATCGTCAAGTAATGCATTTTCTGCGCTTTCATGACCCGCGAAACCGAATACGCCATGGTACTGTGGATGAAAACAATCTATCCAACGCTTGGCTGCAGGCCCAGTTGTAATAGCCGCATTTGTTAACTCTGCAAATTCAATGATTGCATTTATTGCCTTGCCGCAGTCTCGACCAAGAAAGAGCGAAATTCGCTTGGAGCTCGTTAAAATATCAATTAACTTTGAAATTGCCAGATCATCAACCAATGTTATTTCGTTCATTAGATTATTAGGATTGAAAGTTGGAAGTTTGCTGGCTTGTTCTCGTAAGATATCTGAAGGAATGCTGATATGAGCAGGGCCGTTAGGGGCTCGAAAAGCTGACATGATTGCTGCTACTAATTTGGTATTAATTTGCTCTGCATGAGAGATAAGGGTGTTATAAGTTGTGCAATAACGAAAAATACCAACGGTATCTATAGCAGTGCAAGATGATTCCTGTAGAGCATTTCTGCCAAACTTAGGTAATGGTGTTTGCGCTGTTATTACTAACATTGGAATATTATCAGCATAAGCGGATGCAACCCCTGTAAGTAAGTTAGTTGAACCTGGGCCTGTAGTGGCGCAGCAAACACCAAGCTTACCGGTTTCTCTTGCATAGCCTTCAGCCATAAATGCCGCACCAGATTCATGTCGAGCGACTATTACTTTTGGTCCTCCATGTGGTTGATTTCTGGCAATTGCATTATAAAGTGGCTCGATTGCGCCACCGGGAACACTAAAAATATACTCTACTTTTAGTGCTTTTAGGTAGGCAACGATTAAATCTGCATTATCCCAAGATAGTTGGGAATTGAAGTTATCATGGTTATTGCTTGCTGATAAATTTGACTGAGTCATAATTTCTCTCTTAGTTAAGTCGGCTTAATGCCAACGACAACTAGATCTTAGAAACAATGTCAGTCAGATAGTATGATTTAAATTAACTCTTTGCGTAGCAGACCTCTTTCATTGGAGGTGAAAGCTCTTCAATGGGAATAGGTTTGCCTAAATGATAACCTTGAGCATAAGTAACGCCTATTTCTCCAAGTATTATCAGGGTTTCTTCGTTTTCGACAAACTCGGCAACAGTACATTTTCCTAAAGCTGATGCAACTTCATAAATAGACTTTACTAGCGCAAGGTCAACACTGTTTGTTGCTAAATCAACAACAAAAGAACCGTCTATTTTTACCGATTGTGCAGGGATTTGTTTTAAATAATTGAACGTACTAAAACCAGTCCCAAAATCGTCTATCGAGAACTCACAGCCCAACTTACCAATGCGAGATATAATTTTTTTAGTTTCGCCAATATTACTTAAACTAGCACTTTCGGTTAATTCAAAAATTATTCGCTCTGCAGCGACTTTATTAACTTTTATTGCTTCTTGGATGATAGGCACTAGCTTTTCATCACTAAAACCTTGTGCAGATAAATTGATGGCTATTTTATGTAACTCAGGATGTTCTGCTAGATATTTAATCGCCTTAGCAATAACTTGTCTATCTAATAGTTTCATACCGCCACCACGTTCAAGCGCAGGAATGAACTCTCCAGGAGGTACAATCTTGCCATCGAGTTTAAGTCTGACTAATGCTTCATAATAGGCTACTTTTTTAGTGGCAATTTCTACCACTGGCTGAAAATATAAAACTAAATTATCATCAACAACGGCTTGGTGTAATTTTCTTACCCACTCTAAACTTAGCTGTAGTTCTTTACTATGAATATCATCCTGATCGTAGATGTGTGCCATATTTCGACCTTGCTTTTTAGCAGCATAAAGCGCGATATCAGCTTGCTTCATGTACTCTTCAGCGCCTTCTTCATGGCCGTCAATTTCTGAAATACCAATTGAACAATTAACTTTGAAAGTTTCGCCTTCAATTTTACATTGATACTCATCAAGCAGTTTACAAATATTATCTGCAAGTTTTAGTGCTATTTTTTGATTAGTATTAGGTAAAAGTAAAGCAAATTCATCACCACCAATACGGGCAAAAAAATCAGCTTTACGTAGCCGGTTACTAATCAGGGTTGATATATTTCTCAAAACACTGTCACCATGATGATGACCCGCGGTATCGTTAATCACTTTAAAGTGATCTAAATCTAGGTAAAGCAATGCATGTGGACCACTTCCTCGCATTGCCGTAGCTGCATATTGGTTTAGCTCAGTTTCAAAATAATGACGATTGAATAATCCTGTTAAGCCATCGTGCATGGCCAAATACTCTAAATCACGCTGAGCTTTTTTTCTTGAAGTTATATCATCAATAGTTCCAGAAATACGATAACTTTCATTGTCATTACAAAGAGTAAGCTCCAAACGTGCTTCAACCCATAAGTCATCATTTATTCTGTTTTTCAGTTTAAATTCAAAATGTAAGGAGTTAACTTTACCGGTTAAAATAGGTTGTAATTGCTCGCTAGTATTTAAATTCATGAATTCAGGAGGTTCAATATATTCATCAAGCTTTGAAAGCAGAGATTCATGAACTTTAAAACCCGTTAGCTTTTCCCAAGCTTTATTAATAAAGGTTATTTTTCCTGTTATATCAAGCTCAATAACAACACTGCCTAACTGGTCTAATAATAATTGGTGGGCATCGTGTATTTGCTTATATTCAGATTGGCTTTGCTGCAAAGATTTAACTTTATTCGCAAACTGCTCATTACTGATCATAAAATCTTCACGGCGGGTTGCAGTTTCGCACACTCGCCTTAATTGCTCTGCTCGAAAAGGTTTTGTGACAAAGTCGGCGGCGCCATTTAGCATTAATTCTTCAGCCAATTCCATCGTGTGATTGGCAGTCATAATAACAACAGATTGATCAGGCTTTTCTTGCATTATTTGATCAAGAACTTGATTTCCAGAAAGCCCAGGCAGCATGACATCGAGCAATACTAAGGCATAATCGTTTTTACGCCATAAATTTAAACCAGACTCGCCGTCTACAGCGCTATCAATAGTGAAACGGCTGGCTAAAATTCTTTCGACTAAGTGACGAGTGTCAGGGTTGTCTTCTACTACTAAAACAGAAGTCTTTGCCATCTCTTGCAGTGTTATAAGCTCATTTTCGTTGACTATATCTAAAAGCTTAGCGTGGTCGCTGTATGGAACTAAGCCATTGATGTCAAATTCTCTCGCGGTGACATTTGCAATATGTTCACACCAAATATCGGCAACAATGACAAATTTTGTTTCTGCAGCGCACTTAAGTACACCCGAACGTATCAATCTAGCCAAACGCCAACCGTCGAAGTCATCTAAATGAATATTACTTATTACAAAGTCTATCTGTTCATTCTTTAATATTTTTATTGCCTCTTTAGTGTTTGAGGCCGTGATGATTTTGTATGAAGTACCATTACTTAAGAGTTCGTTTAAAACATTCAAATGCTCTAAATCAGTGTTTAACAATAATAGCTGCTTTAACACAGTTGGAAATGTCATAAGGGCTCATCCGTGAATGGTGATAATTACATCTAAAAAAGTACTATATAATATTATAGCAGGCGATAGAAGTTAGTAAATGTGACTGATTGTAATGTAGTTTTTTATTAGTAATTAAATTGTCCCAATAGCCTAGAACACTTTGTAAAGAATGCAATCTTAGCAGCTTTACACCTTAATTGAATTGTTACCTGAAGGCGACTTATAGTTGCAGGCAAAGGTAATGACAATGACGCTACTTTATTGAGGTTCCCGCGGATAAAGAAGGGTAATGGTACTCAAATTCTGTATGCCATTGTTAAACCAACAATGGCATTTTATTAATGAAAGCTAATTATTATTCTGCTTTGAGCGTAAGGCTAGATTTGAATAATAAATATCTACTTAGCATCTGGTAGTTTTGCATCAAGCGCTTTTAACGAACGTAAAAACAAGCCAAGCCCACCTATCGCTAAAACTAAAATAACAATTAAATCAAATGAAGTCATGGTTTTAAATGAAAATCTGATTGATGATATTACACCAAATATTAAACCCGTTACTGAGCCTATTGAAAGCACCCAACCGAGTATGTTTTTACTGTTATAAAAAATGAGTCCAACACCAAAAATAAACGGGATCATGATCATGCCGCTAGTTATATTTATGTTTCCACCCATGGCAGAAAAGCCATATAAGCTTCTGCTCATGCCAAAGCTTGATGTGACCGTAATAGCGTTTAGTAGCATATAAAAGCCACCACACATCATAATTAAGCCAATGAAAAAATGGCCAAATCCACCTGAAGTCCCACCTGCACCTCTCATATTATTTTCCTCTAATTTTGTTATTACTTTTCTGCAGAATATGGATCTTCAGCTAACAAATAAGCTCTCAAGTCAGCTTTATTTGATTGTTGGTATAACCACTCTCTAAGCTCTTTTACTTTTTTGTAAGAGTCTTCTCCAAACTTATCCTGATATATTTCTGAAAAATTTTCTTTAGTATTATTAATACGAATATTACGCTGCCAATGTGCAGTAAGAACCGCATTTAATGAACCTGCTAGTCCCTCATTTTTGAGTAACTCCCATTCACCTTTGTCTAACCAAACTCCGCCAACACTGGCACTGTAATCAATTCGATGTTCAGTGGCTGTTGATAAGCGTAACTTGCGCATAATCGTGCCTGTTATGGGGCATAATAATGCTTGTTTAGTTTCATCGACTTCACAATGCACATTTTCGTCAAAGGTAAATTGAGGGTTTCTTTCTTTCCATGCCACATAATCTTCTATTAACACCCAATTTCCCTGACATGATGAACAGGTATGCGCTCTAAATTGTCCTTCGATAAATGTTGGTATTAAATCACCCTGCTTACAGCTTGTACAATGCATAAAAGTTATGTCCTTATATAATTACTATCGTTTGCTATGTTATAAAAATACCACACATCTGCAGCTTTATATATAGCTCTAAAAATCAATGAAATCAGATGAATGCGGCGGTATATTTTAATGATTTTTAGTCATATTCATGTTAATTTCATTGTTATAAAGTTGTTAATCACTATACGTATTTGACATATTATGTCAAATACGTATAGTGATTATAGAAAAATAATGCATATTGAAATAGCGAAAGTAGCTATTTGTTTAAGGATAAACTATGGAACAACTGTTAGCCGTCGCGTCGCAATTTCCTACTGTAATATATTCTACACTGCTCGGCATTGTGGTGGTTTATTGGCTTGTTGGAATGTTAGGGCTTATCGACTTAGACTTTTCAGGTGATATAGAACTAGATAGTGAGATAGAAGTATCTGTTGGAGGACTAACAGGTTTACTACTGACATTTGGTTTGACGGGAGTACCGTTTACGCTGGTGATCAGTATCATTATTCTTACTTGTTGGTTAGTCAGTATCTATTTACAGTTTTACTTACTCACTTGGTTACCTGATGGCTGGCTTTATTACCTGATGGGTGCGGTGAGTAGCTTTATTGTTTTTCTAATATCACTGCCTGTCACCGCTGTTATTATTCGTCCTTTAAAGGGCATGTTTAACAGTGTAGAAGCAGCAACAAGTCATCATTTAGTTGGCAAAGATGCCACCATCGCAACCGGAACCGTTACTGAAACTTTCGGACAAGCGCGTTTATTTAATGACGGCGCTGAAATCTTACTCGATGTACGATGCTCTGCAGAACACGCATTAACAATAGGTGACAAAGTCCTTGTTATTGAGTACTTGCAAGAAAACCACGCTTATATCGTTACACCTTATACAACTTAATTAATTATTAGAAAAACCATCATTTATTTGGTCGCTTTTACGTGGCTGTTGTTTTAAAAAAGAGGAAGAAACACATGGTAATGGAACCACTTTATCTAGCTATTGGAATTGGCGTACTTTTTGTCTTTTCACTGTTAATCATGATCGCGAAGTTTTACAACAAAGTAGAACAAGGCCAAGCACTTATCATTAACAAGTTGCGTGCAGAGCCTGAAATTAGCACGACGGGCGGAATGGTTATCCCTGTTATTCATAAAAAAGAAATTATGGATATTTCAACAAAACGCATGATGCTTGAACGTAAAGGCCGTTCTGGACTTATCTGCCAAGACAATATTCGTGCAGACATTATTATTACCTTTTACATACGGGTAAATGAAACCAAAGAAGATATTCTTCGCGTTGCTAAGCAAGTGGGGTGTGAGCGTTCATCTTATCCTGAAACTTTGCAGGAGTTATTTGAAGCAAAATTCTCAGAAGCGCTTAAAACTGTTGGTAAGCAACTAAATTTTACCGAGTTATTCACTCAACGCGATAGATTCCGTGACAAAATTAAAGAAGTCATCGGCCAAGACTTATCGGGTTATGTACTAGAAGATGTTGCGATTGATTTCTTAGAACAAACGTCGATTCATGACTTAGATCCAAATAATATTATGGATTCAGAAGGTATTCGACGCATTACCGAGTTAACTGCTCAACAAAGCGTAGAAACTAATGACTTAAAGCGCCAAGAAGAAATTCGTATCAAACGACAAGATATTGATGCCGAAGAAAAACAATTAGAACTTGAACGACAACTAGCTGATGCACAAGCAAAGCAAGGCCGTGAAATAGCCAGTGTTAAAGCGCGTGAAGAAGCTGAAACAGCAAAAATTGTTGAAGAAGAGCGTTGTAAGTCTGAGCAAGCAAGAATAGAAACAGAACAAGTTATTGCGGTTGCTGAAGAAAACAAGCAGCGAGAAGCGGATATTGCTCAACAAAATCGTTTCAGAGCGGTCGCGATTGAAGAAGAAAAAGTGACTCGTGCACGTCAAATTGAAGAAATTGATCGTCAAAAAGAAGTAGAAGTGCTACGCATTGATAAAGAAAAAGTTTTAGAAGTTGAGCGTAAAAATATCGCCGAAGTACAACGAGAGCGAATTGCCGTAGAAAAAAATGTCGCGGAAGAAGAAGAGCGCATTAAAGACTTACGCGTAGTATCTGAAGCTAACCGTCAAAAAGACGAGCTTGTAATTAAAGCTAAAGGTGAAGCGGAAGAAGCATTGGTGAAAGACATTGAATCGGCAAAAGCACAAGAACAAGCTGCAGAACATACCGCAAGAAAAATGCAAACTATTGCTGAAGCTGAATTAAAAGCGGCAAGTAAACAAGCAGAATCTAAGAAGATATTAGCAGAAGGTAATCAAGCGGAAGCCGCGTCACAAGGGCTAGCTGATGCACAAATTACTTTAGCGCAAGCTGACGCTCATGAAAGACAAGGTGAAGCCGAAGCCAAAGCACTTGAACTTAAATTAACCGCAGAAGCTAAAGGTATTGAAGAAAAAGCCATGGCTGAAGCAACAGGCTTACGTGAAAAACAAGACGTGCTTAACGCCATGTCTGAGCAAGCACGAGAGTTTGAAATATTTGGTTTACGCTTAGGTCAAGAACGAGAATTAACCTTAGCTAAATTAGATAACAGCGTTGATTTAGCTGAAAAACAAGCTGGCGTGCTAGCAACAGCGCTTAGTGAAGCCAATATTAATATTATGGGTGGAGACGGTGAATTCCTGAATCAGTTTATGAAGTCTATTACTGTCGGTAAATCTATTGATGGTTTAGTCAATGAAAGTGAAACTGTACAAAAATTATTTAAAGACCATTTAGCTGGTGATCGCAACATTATGGATGATCTTGGTGGTGTACTTGCTGGCGCTTCGCAAACCAGTGAAACCATGAAGAACTTTAATATGGCCAAATTACTCTCAACTTTAAATAACGCTGACGACACGCAAAAAGGTGCGTTGGCAAGTTTATTAAATTTGGGAAATCAAGGCACATCAAACGTAAAGTAATCATACCAAGTTGATTCATTAATCAGTAGGTCATACACAGCTTGTCGATATAGATAAGCTGTGTACCAGTTGCATGGAGTTTTACATGACAGATAAGGAAAGTGCTACTAATCAAGCCGTGGCTGAAGGTGGTTCGTATGAACTGATTCAGCGTCGACTATCAGTATTAGGTAGCGATCTAAATACACACATAAAACAACTGAATGAAGAACGTATTTCGACATTTGGCTCTACCGAAATGAAAGTGGATGCTCGGGTACGTGTTCGAACTGAGCATAACTGTATTGCGCGCGATATTGCAGCTATTGGTAACACTTTACTTTTTGGCTACAACGTATTTTTGGGTTTAAAACGCAATATAACTGTTGCTGATGTGTTCAGCTTACACCAGATAAAAGATAGCGACGGCGAAGTTGAAATTCTTGATCTACCTATCACAGGTAGTTTTCTTGAAAGCCCTGATTTTGTTCGAGACTTTGACGAACTTTACACTTATTACAAAAAAACATTTTTAGCGCATGTTTATCGACAAGGCAGCAAAGTATTTGCCATTTTTCAAATTGGTGAACGCATTGATGACATTCGTGTATTTCGCTGGGGAATTGATGCCGAACAACAAGTTACCTATATTGATAATCGCGGCGAACGAGACATTAAGCAGCCAGACAACTTTGATTTTGAATGGCAAAAGGTATCACGAGAACAGCAAGAACAAGGTAAATACCCGCATTTTAATTTATTAGATACGCTTTTTGTTGAAGCCACTGGCGGCTCAATTACCTTAAAAGTTGAAAACAATACTGAAGAAGGACAAGGCATATATTCAGAGCCTGTTGATGATGAGCACCAGTCGTTAGATGATGCCGATATTCAATATGCCAAAGTAGGGGAATTAATCCTGCTTAAAATAAAGCCTTATCGTGAAGAACAAACGCGTCATCTAATTTTTAACTGCAAAACTCAACAGGTACTAAGACAAGACGCAATAGCGCATACCTGTATTCAATTACCAGAAGACCACGGTATTATTTTCCCTGGTGGCTACTACCTGAAAAATGGTGAATATAAAAGTTTCGACGATGACGCCCAAAACTTACAACTACACCGAGTGGTTAAATCGCCAAACGGTGAAGACTTTCTCTATACGTTCTACGAGCCTAACGAAGGTCAGTATGCCTTATTTGGCTACAACCTGATCACCAGAACGCTGCAAAATCCAATTTATGGTCACGGTCAAAGCTTATATAATGATGGTAGAGTCGTCGTTTTCAGCGCTGAAACAGAACCTTCACGCGTGCATGCCATGCAGGTTTGGCAAACTCCTTTTTGTAGTGAAGAATTTGCCAGCAACCAGCCAACCGATAACAGCTTTTTTGGTAAAATAGGTAACCCGGAATTGGTTCGTGGCGTGTCTGACTTATACGGTGTTGTAAAGCTAATATCAGTACAACAACCTAGCGCCCAACACTTTAATGATTTAGTAAAAGAGTCAAAGCAGCTTTTTGATAAATATCATTGGCTTGACGATAGCAAGTTAGCCACGCTTAATGAAATTTTAAAACAGGTTGTTACAACCTCAGAGCTAGTGCTCGACGAATTCGAAAAAGTTAGCAGTATTAAAGAAAACTCCGACATTGTAATGTTAGCAGCGAAAAATAAACTGCAAGAATTTACGACGCAGCTGCAAAAGCCTCAATTTAATACCGCTAAGCAATTCGTTGATAACTTAACTGAACTAGCACAGTTTAAAGGCGAGTTAATATCTCATAAAGAATTACGTTATGTTGATGTTGAAGAAATTGATGCAATGGATGTTAGTTTAACAACATTAATTCAAAACCTCAGCCAAGTAACGGCAGATTTTTTACAGCAAGATGGCGCACTAACACCCTATCAAAATACTATTGCTGAAATAGAAGCTGCTGTTGAAGCTAGCGAATCTATTACGGCTCTTAAACCTATTCGTGCTGATATTGAGGCGCTTGTTGAAGGCTTAGAATTACTTAACCGAACCATGCTCTCTCTAGAAATAGAAGACAGCAGACAAAGAACGCGAATTTTAGAAGATATTTCCGCAGTATTTAGCCAAATAAACCGTGTCAAAGCCAATGCTGATATTGCCGCTAAAAGCGTTGGTAGTGATGAAGCGCGTGCAGAGTTTGGCGCACGATTTAAATTACTCAGCCAAAGTGTTACCAGCGGTTTAAATGCCAGTGATACGCCTCACTCTTGTGACCAGCAGCTTTCGCAAATATTAATGCAATTAGAAGACTTGGAAAGTCAATTTAGCGACTATGATGAATTCTATAGTGAAATTATTGCTAAAAGAGATGAAGTTTATGACAACTTTGAACAGCATAAACAGCAGCTTATGGATGCGCAGCAACGTCGTTGTCTTAACTTAAAAACAGCGGCAGATCGCATCATTGAAGGCGTTGTTCGTCGCAGCCAAAGCTTTAATGAACAAGATAAACTCAACAGCTATTTTGCTGGCGACCCTATGGTGGCAAAGCTTCGAAAAGTTGTCGAACAGCTGCGAGAGCTAGATGACAACGTCAGAGCTGATGACATTGACGCTCAAATAAAAAATGCTAAAGAGCAAGGTGTACGAGCACTACGAGATAAAACTGATATCTATTCAGCCGATGGCAGCTTAGTAAAAATTGGCGAGCACCAATTCTCAGTCAATAGACAAAAGCTAGAATTAACCCTATTACCACGTGATGAAAATATGGTTGTGCACATAAGTGGCAGCGAATATTTTGAAACTTTAGCACCAGAACTATTTGCTGATACTGAATACTTATGGCAACAAGAGCTTATTTCTGAAAGTAGCCACGTTTATCGCGGTGAGTATTTAGCGGCTTCACTGTTGTTTGATGCTGAAGCCTCTGGGCCTGCTGCGTTAAAGCAATTCTATGATGCAGTTAAAACCAATACATTAGTCGATGTTGTTAGAAAAGCCGCAGAGCCAAGGTATCAAGAAGGTTACGACAAAGGTGTGCACGACGCTGATGCCGCATTAATTTTAACGCAATTATTATCGTTAAGAGCATCTATCGGATTGCTAGCTTACCCCGCAGCAGAAAGAAGGTTAGCAGTATTATTTTTTAATACCGAATTAACCGATGAAGCGCGAGATGACTTAATTAATCGCTGCCATAACTTGTATTTAATGGAGCAAACGTTTGGCGGTAGTGAATTACGCCAGCAATTGAGTAGCGAACTTGTCACCATATTAAACCGCTACCTTGAAAGTCAGTCGTGGTTAAATTGCGATACGGCGTTATCTGCAGCATATATTCTTGAAGAATTGGCTAAAGCAGAAGAAAAATTTGTTATCAAAGCGGCAAGTGTCGAGTTGGTTAGCCAATTACAAAGCCAGCTTAAGCATAAAAGTTTAGAAAAGCAGATCTCCGGTGCGTTATCAGCTTGTTCTACGCTTGAGCAAAAATATCGACTGCACTTTGCTTGGTTGCAGTCTTACGTGAATCATCAAGCACTTGATGGCCAACAAGATATGCTCATTGAAGCGGCTTTGATGATGACCTTACAGCAAGAATGTCAGTTCTACACCTCAGCAGCTAATACCGACTGTATTGTGGAAGGATTACTTGGCCAACACAGTAATATTGACGATAGAAAGTTAGCCATTAACTATCAAGCGTTTATCACTAAGCTTCGTCAGTTTAGTAATGTTCATGTGCCAGCATTTACCCAGTTCCATCAGAAAAAGCAGCAAGTACTCGTGCAACAACGTAAACGGCTGAAGTTGGAAGAATTCAAACCTAAAGCATTGTCATCGTTTGTGCGTAATAAACTCATTAACGATGTCTACTTTCCTATTATAGGCACTAATTTAGCAAAGCAAATTGGTGCAGCAGGCAATAATAAACGCTCTGACTTAATGGGCTTGCTATTACTTATTTCTCCTCCCGGCTACGGTAAAACAACGTTAATTGAATATGTTGCTAGCAAGCTGGGGATGACGTTTGTAAAAATTAATTGTCCTTCAATCGGCCATGAGCAACTATCGCTTGATCCCGTACAAGCAAACAATTCAACCGCTAAAAATGAAGTGGAAAAAATTAATTTAGCCTTTGAAATGGGCAACAATGTCATGCTTTATTTAGATGATATTCAACATACTAATCCTGAATTTTTACAAAAATTTATTTCACTTTGTGATGGTTCTCGAAAAGTTGATGGCGTATGGAATGGCGAAAGTAAAACTTACGATATGCGTGGTAAGAAATTTGCCGTAGTCATGGCAGGTAACCCATATACCGAATCAGGGGAAGCATTCACTATTCCTGATATGTTAGCGAACAGAGCCGACATTTATAACTTAGGTGATACCTTAAGTGGCCGTGAACATGAGTTTTCATTGAGCTTTATCGAAAACAGCTTAACCAGTAACGCATATATGGCACCACTGGCTACTCGTGATATGGACGACTTGTATAACCTCGTTAAAATTGCAGATGGAGAATCTGTAGCAACTACAGAGCTAAAGCATGGCTACTCTCAAGCGGAAGTAAATGAAATTGTTGCCGTTATTCAACGTATTCGTAAAATTCAGCAAACCGTTTTAAAAGCCAATGAGCAATACATTGCATCAGCAGCGCAAGACGATAAATATCGCACCGAGCCACCATTTAAGCTCCAAGGTAGTTATCGTAATATGAATAAAATGGCTGAAAAAGTTGTGCCAGTAATGACTGACGAAGAAGTGGAACAGCTTATTGCTGATCACTACCGTGGTGAAGCGCAAACGTTAACAGTAGGGGCAGAAGAAAATTTACTGAAATTAGCTGAACTTAGAGAAAACCAAACCAGTGAACAAAGTGAGCGATGGCAACAGATAAAAGATGATTTTGTCCGTCATCAAAGCCTTGGTGATAGCGACAACCCAATAGCCGCTATTGCCAGTCAGGTTTCATTGCTACAAAAAGGGTTAAGTCAAATAGGGAAAGCGCTACAAGAGCCGCAATCTGAAGCGTTAAATCGTTTAAATGAAACCGTAGCTAACCTTGAGCTTTCAGTTAATATCGAACAACCTGATATTGCAGAGCCTGTGCTATCAAATGTTGGAAATAACGCTGAAGAACTAAATAGTACCTTGTCATTATTTGCGCAGAATTTGGAGTCCTTTTTGACGCCGCTAATCGAAACGTTGCAAAGCAATAAAGCGCTTGATACACAAATGCTTGCCACTTTAAAGAGTTTAGATTTTACTTCCGATCAGCGAGCAAATCATACGCGACCCAAAGTACGTTCAGAAACTCATGTGCAAAAAATTAGTCGAGAATTAACCGACAGCAAAAAAAATAATGCTGATGAAACTTCTCAAGAGAATGCAGAAGTATGAGTTACTTGAGTTCAAACTACCCAAGCATGAACTAACAAGCGTGAGTGCAAGTAATTAATGCCATTGTTAAACTGAACAATGGCATTTTTCTTTATGACAATTAGTTAATGATAATTAATCAGCAAAAGATATTTTAGAGTGCTAGCTGCTATTTAACACCATGCATTAATTTATTAATCTTCGGACCAATAATAAACAGCAATGCCCCGCCCAGTGTCAGCAACCAAAAGCTGAAGGTAAAACCACTTAATGCTGATGCGACGGTCATACCCGTTTCACCACTCATTGAGCCAGCTAATATCCCTGAAAAGTTGTTGCCAATAGCCGTACTTAAAAACCAGCCTCCAAATGCAAAGCCAGCCAGCGAAGCGGGTACTAACTTACTTACCATGGATAAACCAATGGGTGATAAGCACAATTCACCTATAGTGTGTAATACGTAGCAGGCTGCTAGTGGCCAAATCGGGATCATGTTATTGGCATCAAGTAAGTTTTCTAGCGCATACACTAATACTAAAAAGCCAAGTCCAGTGCCTAATAGTCCTAAGGCAAATTTTCGTGGAATGCTCGGTTCTACTTTTTTCTTATGCATGAATATCCAAAGCGCAGAAACGAGCGGCGCAAAAATTAATATTGCCACTGAGTTTACCGATTGAAACCACGCAATTTTAAATTCAACAACTTCGGTAATACTTCTATCAACAATGTTTTGCGCTAAAAAGGTAAAGGAGCTGCCTGCTTGTTCGAAAAACATAAAGAAAATAACGTTGAAAACGAACATGATAAGACAAGCAATTACCCGTTCAAAAGCAACCTTGCCATCGTTTTTGGTTTGCTTTAATAGTATAAAAGCTAAACCAACAAATAAGGCGAATAATATCCACGCTAGTACTTGCGCGCCAGCATAAGTCATTAAAATATAAACAGGGATAATAGAAACAAGTGCGCCAAAAACAACGGTGACTAAATTCTTTGTTCTTAGAGATGTTTTCTTAACGGCTCCTACGCCTTTTAATTGGCGACGACCAATATAAAACCAAATATAACTAATCAACATACCAACGCCAGCAGCGCCAAACACGGCTTTGTAGTTATCCATCATCGGTGTATCGGTTAACGTGCTTGCCAGCCATTGGGTAATTATCGGTGATACCATAGCGCCGGCATTTATACCCATGTAAAAAATACTAAAGCCACTGTCACGGCGGTGATCATCAGCGGCATATATTTTTCCAACTAAGTTCGAAATATTAGGTTTAAATAAGCCGTTTCCAACAATTACCGTGGCTAAGCCAATCATAAAAAATGTTTCATCGGGCAACATAATCAGAAATAAGCCACAGCCCATAATCACAGCGCCAACTAAAATGGAGTGCTGAGAGCCAATCACCTTATCGGCAATATAACCACCAAAAATAGCGCTGGCGTAAACTAAAGCTAAGTATGAACCGTAGGTATTTGACGCAAAAGATTGCCCAGATGTATCACCATTAAAAAACTGTGCAACGATGTAAAGTGTTAATGCCCAGCGAATACCATAGAAAGCAAATCGCTCCCAAAACTCTGCCATAAATAGCATCCAAAGTGGTTTTGGATGCCCCCATAAATCATCAAATTCGGGTAACGCTTGTGTTGAGGCCATAATTCATTCCTTTTGGATTATTAATTTTATTTGTTGTCATATCAGCTTACGCCGATAGCTTTTTGGTACTTGAAGCTAAGGTGAAGCAACTTAAAAGTTTTGGTGAAGCTTTGGTGAAGAGTGAAGGAAAACGGTGAAAGAGCACGAAAACCTGCTAAGAATCATTGCACTTTGGTGAAAAGGCGATAAATTAATGGGTATAACGCAATAGCAGAAATAATGATTTAGTGGCCGATAAATATAATAAGACAACACGCTATCTAATTGACGATTTGAACTTAGATGTTCAACGCGGTGAGTTAACACGCCAAGAAGAAGTTATTACCTTACCTAAACTGAGTTATGACCTTCTTGTGGCACTAGCGAAATCAGCCCCTGCATTGCTCAGTCAAGAACAGCTAATGGCTATTGTGTGGCCAGATCGAGTTATTGGTGATGAAACCTTAAAACAACGAGTGAAGTTGCTGAGAAAATCGTTAGGGGATGATGCCAGCGCGCCAACTTATATTGAAGCGGTTCGTGGCCGAGGTTATCGACTTATTCCAGCCGTAAAATGTGAATGTGTAGTACGAAGCCCACCTTCAGTTATGCTTGACCTTAGTGCTAACGACAGATTTCCTAGTATTGCGGGTAGCCAATTTGGCACAATGTGGCGACGAATGTCGTTACTTGGACTAGCAGCTTTTATTGGCATATTAGTGAGCTTAACGCTGAGCACTTCCTTACCTAATAATGTCATTGAAGAAAACCCTTCGCTAAATAGCGGTTCAACTAATGAAGCCAGTAATGAAGGTTCGGAAAAAACCAATGCTGAACGTTTGTACTTGCGTGGTCGAGATTATTATCATCGTTATCGTAAGCAAGACAATGACATTGCTATCGACTTTTTTCTAAAAGCGATAAATGAAAATGATACTTTTGCACCAGCTTACGCAGCACTCAGCCAAGCTTATAGTCAAAAATACTTTCAATTTTCAGGTCAAGAAAGTGACAAGCAACTTGCCATTGATAACGCTTACCAAGCGTTAAGTTACGACATTCAATCGGCAGATGGCTACAAAGCACTAGGTACCGCCTACTATGTGGCTGGCTGGCTATCAAAAAGCATTAAAACCTTGCATAGAGGTTTAGCAATTGAAGCTAATGAAATTGAAATCCTGATCAACTTAGCCTTTATTTATTCAGAGCAAGGTGAGCTAGAAAAAGCACTACATTGGCATAAAGTCATATTAGAACAAGCACCTGAACATGCGTTAGCCATGATGCATACTGGGCTAACATTACAGCGCGCTAAACAATTTGATGCGGCTAAATTGTGGTACGAAAAAGCATTGGTTTTACAGCCTGATTATCTATTAACCACTTATCATTTAGCGCAGCTGGCGATTGAGAAACAAGATTATATTGAAGCCTCAAACCTTATCAGTGAAGTCAGCCAAACCAATACAAATCAGCAAGCTTTATTACTACAAACGCAAGCTGACATTGAATACTTTCAAGGTAAATTAACGTCGGCGCAACAACTTTATCAGCAAGCGGAAACATTGAAAGTAAATGAAGCATATTCTCGTGCTAACGTGCTAGCACGGTTATTGGCAGACACTATAGCGAAGAAGCAAGAAAATAATATTGATATGCCGATAGTAACTTTAGATGAACAGACCATTTCGTTGCTAAAGGCAAAGCAACAACAAGGTAATGAACAAGCCGAATTAAGTTTATTACTGGCGGAAATTTACAGCGCGAAAGGGCAGTTTACACTGGCAATGCGTTACTTAACACAAGCGCTAGAACAAGGTTACCAATTAGATTATCGGGTATTAGATGCGCCATTATTTAATGGGCTTCGTGAACAAGCCGTTTTTCAACGTTTAACCAAACAGCAAAAAGAAGCGATACCTGTAGATAACTTCTTTTTGCTGTAAATAATTATTTATATTTTAGAAGATTAAATTGTTGCTAACTTAACAAGCTTACCGATTGGATCATCTAACGAACTTGGCGGCATTGTGAACCACTGCGGGCCATTTTTCGTCATGTAAATACAGTCTTCTAAGCGCACACCAAACTCACCTTGAATATAAATACCGGGTTCATTTGAAAAACACATGCCTGGTTTTAATATTTCAGTTTCACCATGAACAAAGTTAACGCTTTCATGGCCTTCCATACCAATACCGTGACCTGTTCTGTGCGAAAGCCCTGGTAATTTGTAACCTGGGCCAAAGCCTTTTGTTTGATATAATTTGCGCACGGCGTCATCAACTGAACCTGCTTGGTTGCCAATTTTTGCTTGTTCAAAGGCAACTTGTTGACCTTGTCTTACCGTTTGCCAAACTTCTCGTTGTCGTTTGCTTGGCTCACCAAAAACAAAGGTACGACTAATATCTGACTGATAACCATGAACATTACAGCCGCAGTCCATCAGCACAATTGAACCTTCAGTTAAAGTTTGTTTTTGTTTAGTGCCATGAGGGTATGCGCTGGCTTGGTTAAATAACGCCATGTTCCACGCGCCTTTGCCGCCAAGCTGTGTTTGTGCACTTTTCATTAATGACTTCACATCGCCTTGGCTCATACCAAGCGCTAATTTTGACCAAACGTGTGCATAGGCAAGTAAAGTAACTTCGTTAGCTTTATGCATTAATTCAAGTTCATGCTGACTTTTATACATACGACAGCCACGGGTGACAGGCTCTGCGCTAACATGCTGCATATTTGAAAGCTCAGCCATTAAGCCACTCATGACAAAATAACGTACCGAATTTTCAAAGGCTATTTTACCTTTGTTTATTCCGGCATCAGCCAAAATTTGTTTGATTAATACAAACGGGCTTTCATGTTCTTGCCATACGCGAATGTCGTCACTTACCGCTAAACTTTCGCGCACACTTGGCTCTTCAAAGAATGGGCAAACCACGGCAACATTGCCTTCTCGTGGAATTACCACCGCTGTTAAGCGTTCACTGCGCCACCATTGTATGCCCGAGAAATAATCCATCGCTGCGCCAGGTTCAAGCACCATTGCGGCAATATCAAGTTGTTGCATTAATTTTTGCGCTTTGGCGATACGTTGCAGTCTTTCTGCTTTGCTAATCGGTTTTACTGAACCGGTAATAGGCGCTAACTTTCTTGTTGTTTTTTTAGCTGAGCTTTCATTGTCGGCGTGGTTGCTGCCGGCAAGTGCACTTGAGGTAATACTTAACGAAGCTAAGCTTGCACCGCTGGCTTTTAAAAAGGCTCTTTTGGTTATATTCATTTGTCATCCTGATTTAGCCATCAGTAGAAACATGGCAATTGCTTGAACGAGTTAAATTTTAATGGCTTCACGCTAGCGGTTTTTTAATGGTCGAGCAAGCCATTACCGATAAATTGTTGGCAATTTAAGATGAAATAGGAAAAATTCAATTAATGGTAAGTGGGCTGTGCGACTTAACGTGAAAATTGGGCATATCAGCGAGTATTTTTTGTACATCATTAAATAGCGTGTTATCAATAATGCTCGGCTTTAAATGGGAATAATAAAAAAGATGATAAAGCACCAGACATTTTCGCGTGTTAGCCGCGCAGTTTTAAAATTTAGTCTTATTGTAACTGCCGTCGCCACGTCGACTGTTGTCTTACAAGCTAACGCCAATGCTGACCGAGTTACCGGTAAAACCCATGCCACTCGTTCCGAAGTGATTGCTGCTAATGGTATGGTGGCAACAAGTCAGCCATTAGCCACTCAAATTGGTTTGCAAGTGCTTAAAGATGGCGGTAATGCCATTGACGCAGCCATTGCTGCCAATGCTGCGCTTGGCTTAATGGAACCAACAGGTAATGGTATTGGTGGTGATTTGTTTGCCATAGTTTGGCACGCGAAAAGCCAAAAGCTTTACGGTTTAAATGCCAGTGGTCGTTCACCTAAGTCACTTACTGTTAAAAAATTAAAGGCTGAATTGTCAGCGCAAAATCGAGAAAATATTCCACCTTACGGCATGTTACCTATTTCAGTGCCAGGCACGGTTGATGGCTGGTTTGAAATGCATGACAAGTTCGGCAAAATGCCAATGAAGAAAGTGCTAGAGCCTGCCATTGATTATGCCAATAATGGTTTTCCGGTAAGTGAGTTGATTGCTTACTATTGGGATCGCAGTGTTCCTAGGTTGTCACCACAGCCCGGCAGCTTTAAAGACACTTTTACCATTAACGGTAAAGCGCCGCGTAAAGGCCAAATATTTAAAAATCCTGAACTGGGCAATACCTTATCGTTAATTGCACAGCAAGGCCGGGAAGCGTTTTATCAAGGTGAAATAGCCGACAAAATTGACAGCTTTATGAGAGCTAATGGCGGTTATATTTCACGTGACGACTTAGCTAGTCATACTTCAACTTGGGTTGAACCTGTTTCAACGAATTATCGTGGCTACGATGTTTTTGAACTACCGCCAAATGGCCAAGGTATTGCCGCGTTGCAAATGCTAAATATGTTAGAGCCATACAACTTAGCCGAGATGGGCTTTTTGTCAGAGCAAGCACTGCATGTAATGACTGAAGCTAAAAAGTTAGCCTTTGAAGACCGAGCTAAGTTCTATGCCGATACTGACTTTTATGATGTGCCGCTTACTGGGTTAATTGATAAAAAATACGCCATGGAACGTAAAAAGTTAATTGGTGAACGTGCTGCTAAACGTGTAGATGCGGGTAATCCAGCCATGTACCAAGGGGATACTATTTACTTAACCACTGCTGATAAAGACGGTAACATGGTCTCGCTTATTCAAAGTAACTACCGTGGTATGGGCTCAGGTGTTGTTGTGCCGGGTTTAGGTTTTGTTTTTCAAGACCGAGGTCAACTGTTCTCGATGGACGAAACGCACGCAAATGCTTATCAGCCGAATAAACGTCCATTTCATACCATTATCCCAGCTTTTGTTATGAAAGATGGTAAGCCATTTATTAGCTTTGGTTTAATGGGCGGAGCAATGCAGCCACAAGGGCACGTGCAAATCGTTACTAACATTATTGATTTTGGTATGAACCTACAAGAAGCGGGCGATGCCACACGCTGGCAGCATTACGGTTCAACTGAGCCGACTGAAGCGAATGGAAAAACCTTAGTTGATGGTGGTCAGCTGGTTATCGAATCTGATATTCCCTACCAAACGGTACGTGGCTTAATGCAACGTGGCCATAAAGTTGGTTTTGATATGGGCGGATATGGCGGCTATCAAGCGATAATGTGGGACGATAAAGAAAAAGTATATTATGGCGCGTCTGAATCAAGAAAAGACGGACAAGCCGCTGGATACTAACCATGAATTTTAACGTTAACTACTACTGCTGATTATTTACAATATTTGTTATGCTGCAGCCAACTGATTTACTAAGTCAGTTGGCTTTTTTACATGTGTGAGAAACATAAATTTAAATACTGGAAATAAGAAAATCGCTGATGGCAAAACCCAATAAAAAAGGTCCAAGCAAAACTGTTGATATATTTTGCAGCGGCTGCAATACAATATTATTCAAATATCGCAAGGGCGGTAAAGGTGCATTAGTAAAAAGCTTCAAAGAACGTATTAGCCAAGACTACACCACCGAGCCTTGTATTTGCCCTAAATGCCAAAAGCCATTTGCCCGCGAAACCTTAATTCGTGGTTTACCGGCTTATAAATTTATTGGTGGTAAGGTTTGGTTTAAGTAGCAAAGCCAATGAATACAACGGCTACTGCTCTTTTACTTAATTATTAATAAGCAAACAATGAAGTAAAAGATTAATTTTTTTATTTCCCGTAAGGAATTAGAGTTTTTAGTTTCTAGTGCATTGAAATTGTGAGATATTAATTTAAATATTATGAGGCAGAATATTCTGATGGTTGTTGTAGGCAAGTTGTCAGTTTTATTACGAGAAAGGAAGCGTTATGCATATTATATTGGGACTATTAGGGGTTATCGTTACTATCCTTGTTTTACTTAATAGGTTACAGGAAGGTGGCCTTGATATTGGTTGGTTAAATCCTTTTAGCTGGCGTCGGAGAAGAAAGTATCGATTGCAACATGATTTAAACCCAGCCTTTAAGCTCGATTCACCTATGGATGTTGCCGCGCTATTAATGGTATCTGTGGCAAAGGTAGATGGCGATATTAGCAGGGAACAAAAAAATGTGATCATTGCACTTTTTGAGAGTGAATTTCATTTATCAGCAAAAGGTGCACGAGATCTTCTACGTTCAAGCGTCCACCTACTTGAGCAAACAACTGAAGTTTATGAGAGCCCCAATAAAGTAGTTGAACGTTGCTTTGATAAAATATCTTCAGAACAATCGGAATCAATTCTCTTCCTAATCGATGAAGTTGCCAAAGTGGAGGGGGAGCCATCCCAAGAACAAGTTAAACTTGTTTCACGTATTAAAAAATTGTGGCCAAATACCAGTAATAATAAATGGTAAGAAGCAAAAATTATTGAGTTTGATTCAAAAATTTTAAGTGGCGTGCATTGTGTCAGTAATAAGTTAGTTATAAAACGAGCATCTATAACGAGGAAAATATGAAGTTATTATTAGTATTGTCACTATTGTCATCATCGGTACTTGCCGCTAAACCTGACTTAAATACCTTTTCCGAATCTTTGGATTATGCGCAAGTAACAAAAGTGCTGGCCACCCAAAAATCTGACGGCACATGGTGTTTTGGCACCTCTGTTAAACACAATGATCAAGGTTGGGATCACTATGCTGATGGTTGGGAAGTGATCGATTTGGATGGCAATAAGCTTGGCAATCGACAACTGCATCACCCGCATGATCATGAACAGCCGTTCACTCGTAGCCAATGTAATATAGACATACCAACAGATATTTCTAAGGTCATTGTTCGGGCTAAATGCAATCAGCATGGTTATGGTGGAAAGACGATGGTTGTAGAGCTTAGTAAAAAATAGCGCAGTAATTGAAGTTACTATTCTTTAGCTATTTACGTTTTGCAGCTAATAAACTAATAATAAAAACGCGACCTTAAGTCGCGTTTTTACATGAATAATAGAATATTTTATTTATCTAAAATTACCACTTATTCCATTAACCACATTCTCGCTTTACGTCCTGGTAAGTAAAATTTATGCCATTGGCTATTCACGTTTTGTACATCAACACCTTCGACAACGTCACGGTAGTTCTTATGCCACCAAAGGTTATGCTCAGCAGTATTTACCCAAACATCTTGACCGCTATCACATTTGTTAATGCCGACAACGCCGATATGATCACGTTTGAATAAAATAATACAGTCGTTAAAGTTCATGACCTGCATGCCGTGACCTTGTGCAGCATTGTGAAACTTAACCATGCCGGCGATATCTGAGCGTTTGTATAAATCAACCCAACGGCTACCATCGTTACTTTCATTGTGATCAGAGTAGATCATTGGTGTACCGCCATCGCGTCCCATAATGTAGGCGTTGGCTAAGGTTTCATCGGTGGCATTAAGAATTTGATACCTAAAACCATCGTTGCTTGGAATATCATGAGTAATTGAAAACGTTACCGCTTTGTCGCCTGATAATGCTTGGCCGTATGCGCCTGGGTCAGCTAGTTGATTCATTGAACCACCAAAACCAAGTGCGCCACGTAGAGAGGCGAATAATGGGAAATCGTAAGCACTATGCCCGGTGTCGTTTAAATAAGGGGCAAGGAAGCTATCATAGCTATTGTCGCCTGCGCCACCTGAAGTGATTATTTCGCCAAATACATGTACACCACTTTTAATGTTGTCATTAAATACGGCATTGATGTGGTAATTGCTCATGTGTTTTGCAGCATCAACACGAAAGCCCGTAACGCCAATCGTTTTTAAAGCTTGTAAGTAAGTTTGTTGCTGTGAAACTACCCAATTGTTTGGGTCTAAATCAGGTAAGCCTACATCGCCATTACCACCACATAAACGCCAATATTGCACGTGACCTGGGTTGCCCCAGTCGGTTATACAACCTGCAGGATGAAAATCACCAGCACCCAAACTACCTTGTTGTAAGTCTCCAAATAGTTTAATTGAATTGTAATAAGTACTATCAGCGGCATATTCAGCAAGTACATCAGCACCTGGATAGTTTAAGTCTGAGCGTTTGTATGATTCGTTTGCCATATGGTTGAATACGATATCAGCATAGGTTTCTACCCCTTTCGCTTTTAGTGCATTAACCATGTCTTTAAAGTCGTTGGTATCGCCAAGTGGGCTGTGAATAACACGTAAGTCTTGTGGTTGATAGCGAGCCCACCATTCGTTACCTGATGATTTGTAGGCAGGAGAAACGAGTACTTTTTTATAGCCTAAGTCGGCAATTTCTTGCGCTTTGGCGGCAACGTCGTCGTAAGTCCAATTAAAAGCGTGCAGTATTGTGTCTGCGCTTGATAATTGGCTAAACAGTAGGGTGCTGGTAATAACTGATGCCTGTGTGAATCTTTTCAACATTGATGTAGATTTCATACTTTCCTCGTTAGTATTCGTTAGCTTATTTTATTATGTTTCTAATTTGTTAACGAGTTGAGCATAAAATAAGCATCGAATATTAACTAGGTGTTTACATACGTATTCATTTTTATTGTTTTAGTTGGCGAATAGCTGAAAAAGGCTTTAATTGGTTGAACAATGGCGTTGTTTTAAAAAGATAAATTAGCTGAAGAGGGAGGTGAATTTAATTGAGCTAGCTTGGTTACTTCATTCACCTTTAAAAATATAAATGTTACTGCTAGCTCAAAGCATGTGGCTATGTTTGAGTATTTTTTGCTTCATTACGCTGCTGAGCTAACGCTTGCAGCTGCTTTGATTGCTGATGCAAGCTGTTACGAACTAACAATTCACGGTCTTTTTCACGAATATGGTGAAACACCACTTTATGTTGTTTATGGTCGTCGTTTTCTTCGCAGCTGATGATTTCACCAAGGCAAAATAGTGCGCTGTTGTCTTCAGCAAAAAATAGCTTCAAATATATGAAGTCACCAATGTTAAATGTCGATTCAAGGTTGGTGTTGAATATAATGCCGCCACCGCCAAACTTGGTTGCTTGAAAGCGGTCGTTTTCCACATTTTCTTGGCTAAGAATATAACCAACCAGTAAATCCATTTTTTGTGCTTGATGGTTTAAATACTCCATCAACTGGCTTGCAACGCCTGCTACTGCTTGTAATGGACGCAGGGCGCTTTGGTCTAATGTTGTTATTTCAGACGCAATTTTAAACGGTGCCGGCATTTCTTCAATAAACTCTTCGTAACTAGGTAATTGCGCCGAGCCTAAAGGTGAAACATTAATATTGAAGCGGTAATCAATAGAGAAAAACTCATCGAATTGCGCTAACTTTGTCTTATCTTCTGACGTTGACATGATGATCACCTTAATGAGTTTTTAAAACTTACTTTTTACTGAAAATAAGTATTATTGGAGCTAAGTGTTAACGAAAAAACTACTATTGAAACTAGCCGTTATTGACGAGGAAAACGTTAACAGCGCATTCGCACATTTCATCAATTTGACTTTCCTGTGCGTAAATTCCGTCAATCACTAAACGTGCAATACCATGTAAAGTTGCCCAAGAAACTTGCGCTAACCTTAAGGTATTTTCTTCACTGTTAATAATGCCTTGTTCTTGCCAAAGCTTAATCATTTCTACTTGGTAATTGAAACTGGTGTAAGCAATATTTTTAAGTGTTGCAGTACTGTTGTTTTCTTTCCAAATAACACGGCCAAACATCAGTTCGTATAACGATGGATTTTCGTTGGCAAAGCCAATATAAGCGTGCACAAAGCTACGGTACTTGTCGACATTAGACAGGTTTTCTTGTGAGAAAATTTCACTAGAAATTTGGTGCCAACGCTCAAAAGCTTGTTCTGCGATAGCACACAATAAGTCATTTTTATCAGTAAAATGATGATAGGCAGCCGTACGAGAAACACCAATTTTCTCGGCAAGCTTACGTAATGATAAACCTTCAATGCCGGCTTCTGCCACCATATCACTGGCCGTGCTCACTAATGATTTACGTAAATCGCCGTGATGATATTTAGTTTTAGTGATCATTAGTGAACAACCCTAGCATTGACGGTATTCATTAAAGCGTTTTTCTTGAAGGTAGTGCGACATTGGCAAAGATTAATCCCGCAATTAATGACATGAAAATCAAGAAAGCTTGGGAGCCAATATCGGTTGCATTCAATATGGTTTGCCCGGAAACCGCGTGATTTAAACCAATATAAACTTTACTACCAGGAACCAGTACGACTAGCCCTAATAACTTTACCACGCTTGATGGTAAGTTCATGATACGTGAGAAAATGTTACTATAAATACCTAAAGCAAAAGCACCGACAAAAGCGCCTAAAGCGACACCTAAATATTCTGCGCCTATGATGCTAGCGCCAAAAGCCACATAACCTGAAATAATGCCCCAAGGTGCATCTTTTTTACGGCATTTAAATAGTATTACTAAGCTGATTGATAACGTGGTTACCGCTGCCCATACCGTCCATTCAGGAGTATGTGATGGCTCAATAAAAGCGACTTCACCCCAAAGCATTTTGCCTAATGCAATACCTAATACACTACCAAAATAAATTTTAAATAGGATCATTAACGCATCCATAATACGAGCGGTGCCAGACATTAAATTTCGGGCGGCAAGTTCTGACAATGCTAAGGTCAATGCTAAGCCAGGTATAAAGGCGATAATGCTCGATAAAATTACCAGCGGAATATTGATACTAGGATCGACCAATGCAATGGCAGAAGCTAAAACTGCGCTTGTTAGTGCCGATATAGGCTCTAACATGTCGGTAACTCGCTTCGAACGTTCGGCCCAAAAGGTAAATAAACAAACGACCATGCCGAGTAAGGTTGACCAAAAAACATCGTTCCAGCTAGTTTGCATTAGCATGGCAAACGCACCACTTGAGGCGCCAAAAGCAAGGAAAGTTAAAAAGCGTCCGTATGGATTGGGTTTATTGGCAATATCGTCAAGGCGTTCAATAGCTTCTGCTAAGGTTCTTTGGCCTGAGGTCAACTCGTCAACCAATTCATCAGCACGGGCTAATGAGCCTAAATCGAGATCGCCAGGGGCAACGCGAAGAATGTGGTTGTAGTCTTGGTTTTCGTGGTCTTGTGATAATACAAATGTTAAAGACGTAGGTGTGATCACGAAAGAGCCAAACAGCCCTAAACTTTCAGAAACATTGGTTAAATGTGCTTCTAAGCGATATGCGGGTGTACCAAATTTGTGTAAGGCTTTGCCTAAACGAATTATAAACCGACGTTTATCGATAAAATTATCAGTATTTGCCATGGCAAAATCATTCATATTGAAAATAATTTTATATGGTAAATGATTAATTTTAAAATGAAAGCATAGAAGTGTGATCTGGCAAAAATTATTGAAAATAGTACGCATTTTGTCGTTGATTAGAAAGTTTGCGGATAGTGCTAAGTTCGGTATGATGAATCAGACAAACGACTTTATTTGAGTGACGGATTTTATGACTTTATTGATTATCTTACTGTGTGTTTTTGCTGCCGTAGCGGCAATGGTTGTACTAGGTGAGCGTTTTGGTAAACCGATGGAAGCAGAGCAGCAACAAAAATATTCTAAAATATTATGGGTGGTGGTTTTTATTGCTATTTTTGCCGCCATTATTCGCGAGATGGTTTAGCTAGGTATAATTTGAAATTCAGTATGGTTTAGCACCTTACCTTCATGGTTGTAGTTACGTTCATAAACTTCAATTTCACCAATTTTATTTTGTAATATGATGGCAGTTGAACGGGTACCGTATTCAGTGGAAACAATAAAAATACTACTCAGTAATAACTCTAACTCAGCACTTAAGCCCGTATCAGGCAGGTGCTGATCTTCCGCAATATCTTGGTTTGCCATTACCGTAAAAAAATGCTCAATATTTATTTCTTCAATGATAATTAATTTTTCGAGTGTTGTTAATCCTGAAGCCATTTTTGGCCAAATATCATCGAGTGCGCCATTACAAACACTATGAAACCCCGTTGCTAGCGTTACGAACTTCTTATTAACGCTATCGAATGCTTGTAGGTTATTTAATTGCCCAAAAACTAAGTTGAAATCGTTATATTGCTCAGACTCATTGGTTAAAACTTGCTGAGTACTTTCGTCATTCGTTGTTAATGCTTGTACGACCAAGTCACCACGTGAACGCATATTTTTATCAAAACTTGCCGGTCGGCGAAAGTTAGTTAAAGCTGAAAATTTGCCGTTAGGATTTAAGCCTAACCACGTGCCTCCTGCTTGCAAGTCTTTGCCTGCCAGAATATTTTGCTCAGGCCACCAGTGCATATTTTGTGTTGGTCTTTGATGAAATTCATCACGGTTTACACAAATAATCACTGGGTAGTCAGGATGTTGTTCAACGGCAATAAATAAAATGCACATAATTTACCTTTGTAGGGCTTTGCCCGTGTAACTGAAAGCTAAGTTTATCGATAATTTACTGAGAGTTTACCGGTACTTTATTATGTTCAGAAATTAACTTATCAATAAATTGAATTAGTTTAGCTATATCTAAGAATATCTGGTGCTTTAACTCAACTTCATCATAGGATATGGTTTGTAGCATAAAAATCACACATTTAGTTGAAATAATAAGGTATTGCACGCTGATGTTAACTCTCCCCGTCATTGATTTAAAAAATAAAGTATCAGCGCTAGAGTGGCAGCTTAGAGTTGATTTAGCCGCATGTTATCGCTTAATTGCATTACACGGTTGGGACGATTTAATTTATACCCATGTTTCAGTGCGAATACCTGATACTGAACATGTTTTGATAAATGCCTTTGGTTTGCGCTTTGATGAAATTACGGCGTCGAATTTAGTGAAAATTGATATGGCAGGCAATATTGTTGATGCCGACTGTCCATTTGAGTTTAACCCTGCTGGTTTTACTATTCATAGCGCTATTCATGAAGTTCGTCATGACGATATTTGTGCCTTACACGTGCATTGCAATGAAGCAATAGCAGTAGCAAGTTTAGAAGAAGGGCTGTTGCCAATTAGCCAATATTCAATGTTTGCCTTAGCGTCGATGAGTTATCACGACTATGAAGGATTAGCAGTAAATGACGCTGAGAAGTTGCGTTTACAGCAAGACTTAGGTGATAAAAACTTTATGCTACTGCGCAACCACGGTGCGTTAACTATGGGGAAAACCATTGGTGATGCTTTTATGCATATGTACGATTTAATACGCGCCTGCCAAATTCAAGTTCAAGTGATGTCGACGGGCATGAAACCGATATTAGTCGACCAAAGTATTGTTGATGGCATTAAAGGCCAAGCAGATATTGTTCATACTGGCTTAACTGGTGGGCAAAAAGCATGGCCGGCGATGCTGCGTCGGGTTTATAAAGTAGATCCTAGTTTCGCGTTATAGCGATGAATTGATAGCTGATAAAATTAACACATAAGAATTTAAAGAGAGCGTAATGAAAGTAACTCATGTAGAAATTTTTGATATTGAATGTCCGAAGCGTCCCGGCTGGAATCCGGTGTTTATTCGCGTGCATACTGATGAAGGCATTAGTGGCGTTGGTGAAGCTGGTCTTGCTTACGATTGGGGACATAGCGCCGCGGCGGCAATGCTAAAAGAAATTAGCGAAGCGGTGCTTATTGGCTTTAACCCTTTTAATACTGAATTACTTTGGTCACGTATGTTGCGAGAAAGCTTTTGGGGACTAGGCGGCGGCCCTGTGCTTTATTCTGCAATGAGCGCAATAGATACCGCATTATGGGATATTAAAGGTAAAGCTTTAGGTTTGCCGGTCTATCAATTACTAGGCGGTAAAACGAATGACAAGCTACGTACTTATGCTAGCCAATTGCAGTTCGATTGGGACACACAAATCAACAAACTAATCGAGCCAGCACAATACGCCGAAGCGGCATTAAAAGCGGTTGCACAAGGCTATGACGCGGTAAAAGTTGACCCGATTGTTTATAACCAAGATGGCAGTTCGTCGTTTGATCGCACAAAGCTATTTACCCCGAAACAAATGCGCTTATTTGGCAATCGTTTACGCGCTATTCGTGATGCTGTTGGTGAAGATGTTGATATTATCTTTGAATCGCATTCATTAATGGGTGCGGCATCAGCTATTCAAATGGGCAAAATTGTTGATGAAGTTGGCTGTATGTTTTATGAAGAGCCGGTTAATTATTTAAATTCAGCGGTACACAAAAAAGTGGCTGATAACGTTAATGTACCGATTGCCGGTGGCGAGCGTTTATATCATCGTTGGGATGTGCGCCCTTATTTTGAAGATCAAAGTATTGATGTTTTACAGCCTGATATTGGCTTATGTGGCGGCTTTACCGAAGCTAAAAAAGTGTGTGATTATGCCGATGTTTACGATATTCGTATTCAAGCCCATGTTTGTGGTGGCCCAGTAGCAACGGCAGCGTCATTGCATTTGGAAACTGCAATTCCAAACTTTTTAATTCATGAACACCATACTTATGCCATTAAAGATTGGAACCGTGAGTTATGTTTACAAGACCCACAGCCAATTAATGGCTTCTTTCAAGCGCCAGATACTCCTGGTATTGGTATTGAACTTAATGATGAAATCGTCAAGCGTTCGCCTAATGTGACGGTGAATGCTTTGAAGTAAGCTGGCTAAATTCAAACATTAAAAAGGGGAGCGAAAGCTCCCCTTTTAGTTTCTTTTGTCTCAAAAACAATAATCTACTGCCGTTGTCTTTTTTCGACTAAATATAATCGACAGGCAAAGCCGTGGTATATTTAATTTCTTCCATCGCGAAACTTGAACTGATATCGGCAAAGCTTGCTCGTGTTATCAAACGTTTATAAAAGCTGTCGTAGGCTTTCATATCAGGCACGGCAACACGTAATAGGTAATCAACTTCACCACTCATGCGGTAAAACTCGATAATTTCAGGAAAGTCTTCAGCGACGTTTCTAAACTCACTTAACCATTCAGGATTATGTTGATTCGTTTTGATGGTAACAAATACCGTTAAGCCAACATTGAGCTTTTCAGGGTCGGCAAGTGCAACACGACCTTTTATGATGCTAGACTTTTCCATTGCTTGAATACGGCGCCAACAAGGTGTAGTGGATAAGCCTACTTGGCTGGCCACATCACTAACCGAAGAAGTGCAGTCATTTTGGAGAATTTTTAATATTTTTTTATCGAATGAATCCATAGCGTTTCAGATGAAATAATTTTTTATAATTTACTCAGTATGTGGAATTATATTGCGATAAATCAATGCTCATAGCGAGAATTATTTTAATCAGCAATGATGTTTTTTGCTTTGTCTGAATACATATCAGCATCGGCTGCCGCTAATAACGCTTTCATTGTTACGCCATCGTCAGGGTAGGTGGCAATACCAATACTTGCCGTTACTGAAACATTTATATCGCCATATTGGATAGGTGCTTCGATGGTGTCGAGTAATTTTTGTTTAATTTTGTCGTTATTAATTTTTTTGTTCATCACGATAACAAACTCATCGCCACCAATTCTGGCTAATGTGTCGGTTTCTCGCACGGCAGCTTTGACTACTTTACCGATATTAGTAAGTACTAAGTCGCCACATTGATGACCGTAATTGTCATTAACTGGTTTGAATTTATCGAGATCAAAATACACCAAACTAAATTGAGAGTTGTTTCTCTGTGCTTGCGCTATTTGATAATTAACACGGTCAATAAGTAAGTTTCGATTGGCACAACCGGTAAGTTGATCATACAAAGCGAGTTTTTTAAGCTGCTTTCCTTGCACCGTTTTTTCAGCCAATAATATATTGGTTTCGATGATATGAGAAACATAGCGAAGGTCATTTTCTACGATAAGCTTTAACTGACCCAATGTTTTGTCTAACGCAGATGAATAGTCTGTTGCTTTGGTATCAATAATACAAAAAGAGCCAAAAAGTGCACCGTCAGGCCAGTATAGTGGATAGCCTAAATATGACCTTACTGGCCCTTTGCTTACCGGTGGAGCACATGCCCATTCACTATCATCTATGGCATTTTTAACATAAAGTTTGTCGTTAGTTTCAACAATGCGGCGGCAAAAGCTCTTAATGTCCCAAGGCCAAGTGGCATTTACTTGCAAGAAGTTGTCGTCGTTGTCACTAGTGGCAACAACATTAAAGGTTTGTTGGCGATATTGCACAATAACGCCGCTAGCAGCGTCAAATAGCTCTGCCATTAAGTTAACAAGTTGTTGCCAATTTTCGGTATTTAGGTTCTCTAACGGGTGTTCAATAATGCAATTTGAGGTATTAATCATATTTTTATTATCCGCAGAATTATTTTGCTATTTAATACTCTGAAATTTCATTGTGTGAGTAGATAATCGCTGATTCGAAAAAGTTATCGTTTTAGTATAGTAGGTTACAGGGAAAAAAATGCAGCTTAAAAGCGATAAAAGTTGTGAGCATTTTGATAACAAAGCTGATTTATATCATTGCTAGTTAACTGTTCATCGTCATCTTGCTTGAGCTCACAGTGATTAAGCCAATTGTCTTGATAGCTTGCCTGCCATAAGCATAATGGAAAATTACTTGCTAGCATGACACGTGAAAGCCCAAAGCTTGCTATACATTGGCTAATCACTTTTTGTTGCCAACTTTTACTGTAATTTCTGTCAGCCATTTCGAAACCAGAACACTTAATATAAATGTTGCTAAATTCACTTAAGCGCTGAAGATTTACTTGCCATTGTGTTGTGCTATGTTCAACGCTTAAAGGTGGCCAACCGGCGTGGTTGATACAATAGAGTAGATCCGAAGTAGCCGATATTATTTCAATTAATTGCTCAATAACTTGGCTATCAGACAATGATAGTTGCAGTTCAAAGCTGAGTTGCTTTGCTGCCAAAAGTCGTAAGTTAATAAGGCTGTTTTCATGTTCAATAATTCTTAATGCTTCGTCATCCAAAATATGGCGAATGCCAACAACACTTTTATAAGCTAATAACTTATCTAGTTGCTGCGAAAATATTTCTGGCATTAAAGTAATATCGAGACTGGCAACTGAGCGGAAGTTGCTTTGGCAGTTTTGCTCTAACCATGCAATTTCTCGCCATGGTTGTTGGTTATCAAATCCGGCCTCAATATGCACAAAACCAGCAAGGTTGAGTGGCGGTGCAAGCTTAAGGTTTTGCTCACTGAAGTTTTTTGCAATCACTGACTTATCTGGCCAAAAGGGTGGGTTTTCCGCTTTCAACCAGTGATATTGACCTTTGTTAAGATCAAATAAGTGCAGATGAGGATCAATTATATTCATCATGTTTTTACGCTATTGCGCAGTGTAGCCGCCGTCGATCACTTGTAAGCTACCGGTGATAAACTTTGCTTTGTCTGAACCGAGAAAATAGACCAGCTCTGCAACTTCTTCTGCTTGTCCTAATCTGCCCAACGGTTGTAATGCTGCTTCTTCTGCATGTACTTCAGCTTTGTTGGCACCAGACTTTTCACAATAATTATTAATAGCTTGATGATAAAGCGGTGTTTCTATCGTACCTGGGCACACGGCATTAGCGCGAATATTAAATTGTGCGTAATCAAGCGCGGTAGTTTTAGCCATTGATGCCAAGGCGGCTTTACTGAGGTTGTAGGCGAATGAGTTATGTTTGGCTATTAATGCTTGGTCAGAAGCCATTAAAATTATTGCACCATTTTGCTGTGTTTTCATCACTGGTAAAACAGCTTTTACGGCCGCGTATGCACCTTTAACATTGATATTAAAAACACGTTCTAATTCATCTTCACTAGTATTTTCAATAGAGCCAGAGAAATGAATGCCGGCGTTAGACACTAAAACGTCAATCGCGCCTTGTTTTGCGATGTCATTAATGATTTGGCTGACCTGACTCACTTGCGTAATATCGCATTGGCAAAACTCACCAAAGTCTGAAGGGCTAATATCTAGATTAAATACTTGGTACTGCTTAGCTAAAAATAGTTTAACTATACTTAAACCAATTCCTGAGCTACCACCGGTAACAACACACACTTTTTTCATATTCAGAACACATTAATGATTTTGTTAAATAATATCGTTTACTTGTGCTCAGGGCTACCGCTATCGCATACTAGGAGCTAATGATTAGTAAACATATTTTCTACCGAATATAAAAGTTAATAAATATGTGTAGGAAAAAGGCAGTGAAATTTGTATCGGCTGAATGCTTTAAGCAATATATTCGGTCTGTAAAAGCTGCTAAGTAGTGTTTGCATTTTTCAAGGAAATAAAGAGGTCGTCAGATTGAGAAATTTGAAAGAAAAATTAAAAGTTTATTACATCATGAGTGTGTTTAGTGTGTTATTTGCCTTACTTGGCTTTAGCTATAATGCATGGCGTATGGAAGTCAGCGAAGAAAATAATAATGTCAGAACAGCTGCTTTTGAAGTGTTTGAACATCTGGGCGAATTAGAACATATTATTTTAACCGCACATTATGACGGCGATGAAATTTCCGGCAATCCTCGTAAAGGTTGGGTTGAAGTTGGCTTAGTTGTCGACTTGAGCGCTCTTATCGATCCCGATGTTGCTGATAAAGCGGTTATGCTGAAAGCGGAATGGGCTGACTCTTGGCATTTGATGAATGAAGAAGAAACCGTTGTTAAAGCCTTGGTGAGTAAAATTGATGATACTCGCATGGCCATTAAAATGGTATTAAAGGAAATGAGTTAAAGAATACCAAAAGCAGGTACTGCACCGCTTTTGGTATCTTAAGCTTACTTTACCTTGCTGCTATTTGGCTAATTCAACCAATACCGCAGTATACATTTTCAAATTCAATACAAACTGATCCATGGTAATAAATTCATGCTCAGAATGTCCGGTGTATTCAGTGTTTGGCATCGATGGACCAAAGCTTACCGCGTTAGGGAATAAACGTGAATTTGTACCACCACCTATAGCAATCGGCTTAGCGTCTTTAATACCAGTAAAATGACTAAATACTGATAGCAAGGTATCAACATGTGGCGCACCTTTTTGAATGAAAGGGTCACCAATATAATGTTCAAGTTCAGTCACGTTAGCGTCAAACCTATTATTCCAATCAACAACTGTTTGATGAATTTCATCACCAAGTTGCTGCTTAGTTTTACCTTGAGGTCGACGTAAATTAATGTTCAGCTCTAAATTGTCATCGTTTTGCTTTATCACCGTTGGCGCAACGGTCATCGGGCCCATAAAGTCATCTTGATACGCGATATTACCGAATTTTTTCCCTTCTAATCCCAAACCGATATTGTCATTAATAAAGTTAACTAAAGTACCAGGGCCGTTGTTCACCCAACGTGTGCGTGATAATAAGTCTGCTAAGTAAGGAATAGCGTTAACACCATCATCAGGTTTTGAAGAGTGTGCTGATTTACCCAAGGCTTTAATGATTAGTGTGCTGTCTTTTAATTCAAGATCAAAACTGACACCTTGGTAATCACGCGCTTTACGCATTAAACGTTGCAGTAGCACAATGTTAGCATTTTCAATGGTTGCGCTGGCATCTTCAGGAATTTGGCTGCCAAAGAAACCACCAGTGAATTCACTGATATAAGGAGAAATGGTTGGCATTTCTTGTTTGTTAAAAACTAACTTAATAGTGCCATAACCTTTTTCAGCCGTTACCACTGGATACTCAGCATCAATAGTGATGTTGGTTTGTGGTAAGTCGTGAGTTTTTATATAAGCTTTTAAAGGCTCCCAGTCAGACTCTTCCGCCATATAAACATATAACTCGATACGTTTATTAAGTGCTATGCCTTTATCTTTAATGGCTTTCATCGCATAAAGTGCGGTAGAAATAGGGCCTTTATCATCTTCAGTACCACGGCCAATTAAGCGGCCTGGCTCTGTGGTGGTATCAAGTTCAAATGGCGACTTAGTCCATTTTTCAGGGTTAACCGGCTGCACATCACCGTGAGTAATAATACCAACACGTTCTTTTTGATTACCTAAGCCAATTACCACTACGTAGCCGTCATCGGTAAAGTCTAAGCCTAGCGCTAATGCTTGCTTTTTTAACTCTGCTTTAAAAGCAATATGGGCTGGGTTGTCGTTAGCAGATACGCCGTCTTTTGCTAAGGTATTGTACTTAACAAGTTCACGTAAGCTATTAACCATATCTTTTTGGTAAGTTGAAACCGCATAGTCTGCGGTTGTTTTTGCTAATGAACTAACGTCACTTGCATAGGTTGATAAATAAGGATTTATTACGATTAGCGGTGTTAATAATGATAAAAATGCGAATTTTTTGAACACTGGTGGCCTCATTTTTTATAATTAGTATTACGTTACTTATTGTTACGTTTACTAAGGCAGCGATAATATACCGCTAAATTTGGTCACCAATACTAGCGCAATTAAATTTACAGTGACAGCTACAAAACTATGGTTATTACGCCTATACAGTTGTTGTAGCGCTACTGACGTTAATTAGTGTTAATGTTTTTATCTTTTAAAAATAAATGGTTGCTCCTAATACACCGGCGCTGTCATCAAGTTTTTCTCCGTCAGTTGTTTTCCCGTCGTCAAAGCGTGTTTCTATAAATAGTGTCACAGCGCTGTCTAATATTACGTATTCAATACCAGCGAAATTGTAGTGAAATTTATAAGAACCTTGGTAATCGTCGTCGTCAGGCGTCAGGTGATTAAAACCACCATAAACCGCAATATCGTTGGCAAAACTATATTTAACGATTAACTCTGAAGATTTTGCATCGATATAACTGCCGGTATCACTAAACTCATGATTTTTTGAACGTGTTGTAACTGCTGAGAAATATAAGCCAGGCTGATGATTTTTACCATAAACCACTGAAGCGGCAAAAATTTCATCGTTAGAATCTGAGCCACCAAACTCTTGCGCCACTTCAATTTGATTACTATTGAAACCAACACCGAAAGCAAATTTATTCCAATCGTAAATAACACTAATACCAAAGCCATTATTTATTGTGGCGATAGTTTTACCATTTAGTTGCTCTGAAAGTGGATCTTGTTCTGGTAGTGAAAGCTCAATGGCTTCGTCTTGGGCTTGTACTTGTACGGCAAAGTGGAAGTTCTGATAACTTTTTCGCCATGTTATTGCTTGTTCTGCACGGCCAGTACCAGAAATACCACCGTCAGAATTTAAGTTGAATGAGCCACTAGTTGAGCCGCCCCAGTAATTTTAAATATCGGTACCGTACGTAACATCATAATAAGCAGCCCACTGTTTACCTACGGCTATGTCGCCCCATGAAGGGTGTGAAAATTGAATATAGCCCAAGCGAGTAAACATATTGTCGTCACCGGTATTATTTGGTGCTTGGCCATTACCTCCAATGGTTAAGTTGTTATTGGTGTCAAAAACAAGTCCCCATTCTAGAGTAACACTTGCTTGCCAGTCGTTAGGAAGTTTGCGAGTAAAGTCGAATCCCCAACGAGATGCAGCTTCATTAATTTCATCGACATTTTCGTCTTTATAATAGACTCCTGAAATGTATCCTCTTAATGCTAGCGAATTTTTTTCGTCTTGATAGATTTCAATACCATTAGCAAAGCTTGAAAGGGCAAGAGAAAAAATGGCGATTAAGTGTGAAAATCGTAACCAGAAATTATTACTGATCTTGGAGACTTTTATCTTCATGTACCTTTACCTTTGCTCATTGAATTTTGGGGGCAATTTAAGTGTAGGATACTACCAGTAAATAACTAAAAAATAACAAGTAAATAATGTAATTAACAATGCTACAATTAACTAGGATAATCTTTATCGTTTACTCGCTAGGCAGAGCACAGCTAGGCGAGACGTTATAGGATGTTAATTGATTTAGTAACATTCGTAGATGTACAAAACCACCGAATTTAATTACCTCAATTAACCGTTTATGGTTACAAAAACATACATTGTTAGTGCTATATTTTAAATTAACGTAAATAATGATTTTTTATGTTGACCTCAACTATGGTTGAGGTCTTATGCTGTGGCGAAATTAATACAGAAATGTTGTGGGTATGGAAATACGACGGCATTTCAACTTAGGAAAACTTTTATGAAATTACTCCCTTGGCTTAGTGTTGTTGTTATTGTGTCTGCTTCTGTTGGCGGGCTGTTTTATTACAAAGATTCATTGTCTAACAATCAACAAATGCAGTCTGGCCCAGAGCCAAGCGCGAAAGTAGAAGCTTTTCGTGCGGTTAATGCTAACTACCAAAAACAACTTTCAGTGATAGGGGAAGGGCATGCGGTAAAGTATATCGCTTTAAAAAATGAGCTTGCTGGCAAGGTAAGTAAACTTAATATTGCCTCAGGTGATGTTGTTAAAAAAGGTCAAGTGTTACTTGAGTTAGAGCACACTGAAGAGTTGGCATCATTGGCATCAGCTAAAGCCACTAAAGTTTTAAAGCAACAAACCTTAGCGCGTTATCAAGAACTTGCGAAAGAAAAGCGTATCAGTAAAGAAAATGTTGATGTTGCTCAAGCTGAGTATCGTATTGCCATAGCTGATATTGCCCGCTTAGAAGCGATTATTGCGAAAAAAGTTATTGTTGCGCCGTTTGATGCCAGTATTGGTATTCACAATATTAGTGTTGGGCAATTTCTTGACAGTAATACTGATATTACTGACTTAATTGGTATTGATGATTTCATTTGGGTCGACTTTAAAGTGCCGCAAATTTACCCGCAATTAGCGATAAACAGTACTGTTGAAGTAACGGCTAGTGGTGCTTCTTCATTAGTTGGTGTAAGTAGTGCTGCCGTGATTAGTTCAGTAGAACCTTTACTAACACAAGACTCTCGTCAACTTAAATATCGCGCGAAAGTGCTTAAGTCAGAGTTGGAAGTTAAGCCTAATCAATTAGTTAAAGTTGCTGTACCTATTACATCTGCGCAGTCAGTGATTATGGTGCCTAGTTTAGCTATTGTGCGTGATCAATTGGGTGAATATATTTTTAAGTTGGTAAAAGACGAAAACGGTGATTACCGTGCAAGTCGTGAAAAAGTGACTTTAGGCGACCGAGTAAACGAGCAAGTTATTGTCAATGAAGGGCTAGCGTTGGATGAATTAGTAGCAGCTAAAGGCTCATTCAAATTACGCCCTGGTCTGAAAATTCGTTTTGATAACGAAAAAATGGGCGGATAGGAATACTCATGATTAAAGAATTATCCTCCCAAAGTCGTCTGATGGACATATTTGTCCGTAAGCCGGTGGTGTCGACGGTATTATCGATATTTATTTGTTTAGTGGGCTTATGGGCTGTTAATGCTATTTCAGTACTACAATTCCCTAAAATTGAAGGTGCTTCGCTAGAAATAACCACTAATTATACTGGTGCTTCTGCGGACGTAGTTAAAGGTTTTGTTACTGATCCAATTGAACGTGTAGCGTCAACAGTACCAGGTGTTGATTTTGTTGAATCAAGTACTGGCTCAGGGCAAAGTAAAGTAACGGCTTGGCTACAGCTTAATCAAAACAGTACTAATGCATTAGCTGAACTAAATACCCGTTTGAATCAAATAAAGTTTGAATTGCCAACTGGCGCTGAAGATCCATTTGTTACCGTGGTAAGAACGGATAGACCGTTTGCTGTGTTTTACCTCAATGTACTTGCTGAAGGCTCAACCTTAGCGCAAATTACGGATTACCTAACTCGTGAAATTAACCCGATTATTAATAATATTGAAGGTGTACAAAAGGTTGGTATTGAAGGGGCAAGAACACCAGCTATGCGAGTGTGGCTTGATGCTGATCGTTTAAATATTTTCAATGTTAGTGCCGATGAAGTTTACCAAGCACTGAGCAACAATAACCGCATTTCTACACTAGGTTATGCAGAAAACTCTCGTCAAAAAATAGACATTATTGCTAATACTCAAATGTCGTCTGTTAGTGAGTTTGAGCAGCTGATCATCAAACAAAGTGACGACACATTAATCTACTTAAAAGATGTTGCACGCGTTGAATATAGCGCTGAAGAAGCCAGTGCCACAGCTCGGTTCAACGGTAAAGACACCGTATATATTTCAGTTTGGCCATTACCTGGCGCCAATGAAATTGCTATTGGTGACAAACTTTATAAAGTGCTAGATGAAATTAATGCCACTTCGCCAGAGCTGAAGGTCGATATTGCGTACGACGGCACGCTTTACATGCGTGATGCCTTGCAAGAAATTGTCACAACATTAATGGAAACTATTGTATTAGTCGGTATTGTTGTTGTTCTGTTGATGGGCTCATTTAGAGCCGCATTAGTGCCGTTGATTACTATTCCCATTTCCATTCTTGGTGCTATTGCGGCGATTTGGTTGATGGGCTTTAGTTTGAACCTGTTAACAGTATTAGCCATAGTATTATCAGTTGGCTTAGTGGTGGATGATGCCATTGTGGTTGTGGAGAATGTTGCTCGACATATGCGGGCAGGTGTTCCTCGTTTGCAAGCAGCATTAATGAGCTCTCGACAGCTATTAGTACCTATAATTTCCATGACCTTAACACTTGCTGTGGTTTACGTACCTATTGGCTTTTTGTCTGGTTTAACAGGCGTACTGTTTAAAGAATTTGCCTTTACCTTAGCAATTTCCGTCATTATATCTGGCATTGTTGCCGTAACCTTATCACCTATCATGAGTGCTTATGTATCGAGTGAAGGGGGCAAAGAAGGTAAGTTAACCGTTAAGGTCAATCACGCTTTTGAACACCTGCAAAACTTTTATGGTCGATTACTACAAAAGACTTTTCACTGGCAAGGGCAGTTATTTTTTCTTGCGCTAATCGTTGCATTATTGGTTGTGCCTTTCTACTTAATGTCAGCAAAAGAACTTGCACCGACTGAAGACCAAAGTAGTGTGTTTATCGTTGTACAATCACCACCAGATGCTTCATTACAATATAATGAAGACAACGTTGAAAGTGTGGCGGATGCTTTACTTGAAACCGAAGGTAGTAAAGAGCTTTGGCAAATTGTTTTAAGCAGCGGTGGTTTTGGTGGCCTTGAGTTTGAAGGTAATGACAAGCGCACGAAAAGCATACAAGAAATGTTACCTGAAGTTTATGGTCGTTTGACCAACTCTGAAGGCTTAGATTTGTTGCCGATTTTACCTTCGCCATTACCAACTGCAGGTCAATTTGATGTTGAATTAGTCGTTAAGTCTTCTGCGCCATATAGTGAAATGAAGTCTTACGCTGATCAACTCGTCGGCTCTGCGTTTCAAAGTGGACAATTTCTTTACGCTGATACCGATTTAAAAATCGATTTACCGCAAATTGAATTAAAGCTAGACCGTGAAAAAATTGCAGATTTAGGCATGAATGTGTCGTTAGTGAGCAGTCAGTTATCAACTTACCTTTCAAGTAATTATGTTAATCGTTTTGACGCTAATGGTAAGGCATATCGAGTTATTCCTATGGTGGCTGATAACATTACATCACAGCCAGAGAAAATATTAGATTTAACCGTGAAAACACCTTCAGGTGCGTTAATTCCGGTGTCAGCATTTACCGAAATTAACTATCGTACTGTACCGAGAACTTTAGGTTCATTCGGTCAGCAAAATTCTTTTAGAATTTATGGTGGCATTTTACCTGGGGTTACTAAAGAGCAAGCATTACAAACGCTAGAAACTGCAGCGGCGAATATTTTACCGCATAACTATAACTTAGATTATGCTGGTGAATCGCGACAAATAAGAACGGAAGGCAATAGCCTCATTACCGTAATGGGCATTTCGTTAATGATTGTTTTTTTGGTATTGGCAATTCAGTTTAATAGCTATCGCGATCCGTTAGTTATCTTGCTTGGTTGTGTGCCTTTAGCGTTATCAGGCGCGTTATTACTGCCATTTTTAGAGCTAACTACAATCAACATATATTCGCAAATTGGCTTGGTGACTTTGGTTGGCTTAATCGCTAAAAATGGTATTTTGATTGTTGAATTTGCTAATCATTTGCAAGAAGAAGGTAAGTGTAAATTTGACGCAGTTATTGAGTCGGCCACAACACGTTTACGACCAATATTAATGACCACAGCCGCGACGATACTTGGTCACTTCCCATTAGTGTTAGTTACTGGTGCTGGCGCTGAAGCTCGAAACAGTATTGGTATTATTTTAGTGGCGGGTATGGCAATCGGTACATTCTTTACCTTGTTTGTTTTACCTGTGTTCTATTTATGGATAGCTGAAAATCGTAGTGCTTGTACTACCCATGATTTAGCGAAAGAATCTACTGATACTAAAATTAAACAGCCTTTGAAGAATGCTTCTTAAGCAATACTTTAAGTAGAGCCATGTAATAAAACCGAAAAGTTGTGAAGCTTTTCGGTTTTTTATATTCAAGGCTAGTATATGACACGAGCGCATGAATGTGCAGGAGCGTATATATTTTGTTACCGAGACTGTTCTTTTTCTAATAGCTCCATTAGCCCGACTAAAGCTACAAAAAGTACCGCCCCGACAGGCCAAATTATCCAAGTTACTGCCCAATTCATTGTCCATAAGCTCCAGCCAAGAAATATAGCGACAAGTAAAGGCCAGTAAAACGCAGCAAGCTTTTCTGCTCTTTTAGTGCGCTTACTTTTTTCTGTATCTACCCCAGTATCTTTTAGAATGCTGTTGTATGCGTCGTATTGAGCTGATATCGGTGCGACAATATAAACTCCTGCCGCTATCATGAGTATTAGTACAATTAGCATCATTAAAACGACATCACTGCCATTAGAAAAGATGCTAACAACCATCAGCGGCACAAAACTGACAATGCATAGGAATATACCGATTGATAGCCTTTTATTGTAGCTAGGTTTAAATTTTTGTAGTTTTTCTTTGAAAACACTGTGCACGCCATAGGCCAACTCAAACTCTTCATTGTCTATAACTTCTGCATCACTTTCATATTGGTTGGTTTTTATAAAAAAGCTTACTGCGATAGACACCATGACCAAAATGCTAACAACACCTATTGCTGTTGCGATATCGTCAGTCAGGCCTAATTTTCTGTTTTCAGCCATTGCTAAAAAGAAAAATAGCGGTATTACAGAACATACACAAAGCATAACGCCTTTGGTAACTATGTTTGAAACTTCTATTTTAGTTTCAACGTACTTTGTTGCCTGCTCTAAACTCACCTGTAGAATATTAGCGTCTTTACTTTCCTCGCCAGAGTTAAATGCTTCATGTTCGTCTTTTAATAAAAAGTCAGTTGAAACGTCAAAAATTTCAGCTAGCTTAATTATTCTATTTAAATCAGGAATGCTATTCGTACTTTCCCATTTAGATACTGATTGTCGAGAAATATTCATTTTTCTGCCAGCTCTTCCTGTGACCAGCCCAGCTGTTTCCTTAATCTGATAATTTTGTCTGCTAATATCATAAGGGTTTTCCTTTGTTAATTTTCGAGCTGCAATCTTAGGAAATCAGTTAGTTGCAAACTAGCAAGTCAAGTTGTTAATTTGTCAACCAGCGGTTGCAATTGTACTATCTAGCTAAAATTTAATGCTTTTTTTGAGTTCACAAGCAAGTTTTATTATTGAATGCCGACTTTACATACAATGCTAGCAATAAAAATAAACTGCGATTTTTCTGTTTAATATAGTGAGTTCTAACTACCTTTTTTTAAACACGTATCATCTTTTTATGACGCATCTTCGTATTCAACACCATCCGGTTTGAGGTGAGGGCCGGGGCCTAAGTCGCCTAATGTGTCATACGGATTGGCCAATCTGCAACGGTCAATTGATAAACAACCACAACCAATACAGCTATCAAGATTATCGCGCAAGGCAATAAGTTGGTTGATGCGTTCGTCGAGTTGATTGTGCCATTGCTTTGAAAGTCGGCTCCAATCTTCGAGGGTTACGGTTTTATTGTCTGGAATAGTCGCTAACGCTTCTTTGATTTCTTTTAGCTGAACCCCAGACTTTTGAGCAATTTTTATCACTGATATTTTTCGTAAAACATCACGAGAAAAGCGACGATGATTGCTGGAATTTCGATGCGAACAAATGAGTCCTTTGTTCTCATAAAAGTGAATTGAAGAAATTGTGACGCCGCTGCGTTTTGACACTTCACCAATGGAAAGATCTGTTTTAATTTTATTCATAATGAGCTTGAACCTCAATTAAGGTTGAGGTGATATCATAACAATGAATGTGATAAACAATAAACAAAAAGGGCCACGTTTTACCGTAGCCCTTCCTTAAATACTTATATTTTAAAGAAACATTCTATTGTAGTTGTACTTCAAAGGTAAGGAATACGCCGCCGTGTTCCTTGTCAGCAAGTGTTTTGTTTTTTGCATCTTGTTCATGCTCAGCAATCAGTAAGTAACGGCCAGCATGCATTGGCGTAAAAGTAATTTCGCCTTTGTTATTACTTTTCATTGTTAATGTTTCTGGGTTGTTTCTGTAACGAGCACCATCACGGGTGATTTCAACTTCGACGCCCGATTGCACTTTGCCATTGTAAGTAAATACGAAAGTTGCGGGTTCATTTTCTACCACTTCTGATGGATGTGTTTTAGGTAATAATTCTAAGAATTTCCCATCAATTGCATAATTCTCAGTGGGATTGTTCATGGTGATGTAGCTTTCAATTCGCGTAAGGCCATAGGCGGTTTGCAGGCTAGTTGCGTTTGCTGGAACTAATGATTTTAATTCCATTTTATTTACGCGAGCACGGTGGCGTTTATCACCTACTTTGTAAGTTGAAAAGTAACTAGGTGTTGAATTATTGGTAATTTTATATGTACCGCTTTCTTCGACAAAATAATCAGCCACTGATTTTCTATGAGCTTTGTATGCAGAAGAAGGACGTGATTTTTTACCCGATGGCGTTAAAATGCTTAGTGGGTCGATACTCAGTGCTTTATCAACATTAAACACTTCATTTGACGCTGTAGCGTCTAATGTTACCCACTCTCCACGCTCTGAAGAAAGTGTGAAATGGCTTGGTAATATCCAGCGTGAATGTGCGCTAACTTGGCTACTAACGGCAAGGGCTAGCATCACTAATGTTGCTTTTTTTAAATTCATGTTTTTGCTCCTAAGGGGTAACAGTAAAAGTAATTGCGCCAGTTTCAGCGGTTTCTTTTAAGGTGAATTGTTGAGTTTGATTGTTTAAAGAAAACTTTTGCTTAAGTAGTGCTCTACCACCTTTTTCGCGAACAACTTCGATATAAAGGGTGTAGTCACCTTCGGTAAGTGCGTGTTGCTCATCATCGGTAAGCTTGAACGAAAGTGGGAAACTACCAGCTGCATGTGTTGCTGAGGTAATTGCATCAACTAATTCAGCATCTTTCCTGCCGACGTTCCGCCACCAGCGACGAATATCTTTTAACCATTTAGGTTCTTTACGCCAAAGTAGCAGTGTGCGAACTGATTTTCTGTTGTTGTTTTCAAGCCAAGCCGCTACGTAAGGTGGGTGATATTCACCTTGTTGCTGTTTAAGTTCGAGGTTTATTGCTAGTGTGCCTGTACTGCTTCCATGTGCTTGAGATGATTGTGAAACGGATAGCAATAGCAAGAAAAAAATCAATAAAATAACTTTGATGGCGCGATGTGAAAATAATGTATTCATCAGGTTTATCATGTTCCTTTAGGCTAAGTAAATAATACTGAATAGGGCAAAAATAGTGCTGCCAATACTGAGCAGTAATGTTCTGCGAAAGCGCTTTTGTGGCATTGCTAAAATAAAGCCCGTAATGGCGAAGATAATAAAAAGTAGACTAGAAAGATCAATGATCCAGCCCCAAAAATTGCTAGTGTTTCGGCCTTTATGTAAGTCATTTAGCACTGCCCACCAACCGTAATGAGTTTGTTCAAAAAATACCTCTCCAGAAGCTAAGTCAACAGACACACTGGCACTTTCACCTGCTTGCTTGATGCTATAGAACAATTCTCCAGACATTAATTCGACGTTAGCGTTGGCTAATGAAATAGCTAAAGTCTGTTCTAGCTCAGTGGTGATTTTTTGCTGTTGCTGATTACTAATTTCGTCATTTTCTAAAAAGAGTTTTTGTACACTTTCAATGGTGGCTTCTATTTCTATAACTTGCGGTTGGTGATCTCTAAACCACTCCGGGTGATTAAGTGTTACTCCTGTAACTGAGAAAAATAGCAGCAAAGTTAGCAAGGCCATAGAAACATAAACATGTATCAATCGTGCTAGGTTTAGTGTTTTTTTTGATGGTTTCATTACTGCTATAACTTATTTAGCTTATTTAATTGTGGTTTCATGTGTATTAATAGAATTGATCTTGAAAAGGGCACAGCGCGCAAAAAAAATTGCACGCCAGTGCCTTATGTTTTTGACTAGAACGCTAGCTGGGCTGCTAAACGAAAACTAATGCCATCGGCTGCTGTTACGCTACTAGTGCCACCACCAATCAAGTACTTTTTGTCTAGCAAATTATTAATGTTAAAGCGTAGGTTAAGCTCATGGTTGTCTATATCCATTTGATATGTTGCACCAACATCAATGCGAGTGTAGCTATCTTTTTTTATGGTATTGCTACTATCAGCAAAGCGTGAACCTTCATAAAATGCTCCAGCATTAAAAGCTAGCGCATCGGTAAGTTCATAACGAGACCATAAAGCCGCAGACCATTCAGGTACATCGGTAGGTGTTTTTCCTTGATAGTTTTCGTCTTTCTCATATTCTGCATCGATATTAATTAATGAAGACATGATAAATAGTTTATCGTTTATCGCACCTTGCGCGCCAAGCTCAAAACCTTTGTGGCGCTGTTCACCTGCTTGTGTTGTACGAGATTTAAAGTCAGGGTGGTCAATATCTTCACTGATTAACTTGCCCGTTTTACTGATATCAAAAATAGCACCCGTCAATAAAAGTCTGTCATCAACAAGTTGCCATTTAACACCAATTTCACTTTGTTTTGACTCCATAGCATCTAATTTCATGCCATGGTTAATATCTTCATCATTGATTAGGGTCTCGCTTCTTTGTGGCTCGAAACCTTCGGTATAGCTGTAATAAACAGTTGCTTGTTCAGAAGGGTGATAAAGCACACCAAACTTAGGCAAGAATGATTCATTATTAGCCGTTTTTTTAGTCTGTTTATCATAACGACCACCGAGTGATACTTGCCAATTATCATTAAGTGTAATTAAGTCTTGTAGGTAAACTCCATAGTAGTCATATTTACTAGAGTAAGATTTATTAGGGTTTTTATAAGTAACATTAGGCTTTTCTGGTTCATTTTGACCTGCAGAATATGGAAAATTAATATCACCTTTGAGTGCTATCCTATCTGCTTTTACTTGGTCATAACTGTAATCTAATGAATTTAAGCCAATTAATAGTTGGTGTTCAACACCTGCAAATTCGAATTCGCCAGTAAAATCAATGAATTTAGTAGTGAACTGCCAATCATCAAAACGGTCATATGGCTTTGATGTGTATTGATCACCTTCGTTAAAACCAGATGGTTTTTTAGGGGAAGATTCAAAGCGCTGACGTTCAAATGTTTGCTTGTTATACCCGATAGCTACTTGCCAATTATCATTCATGTTGTAATTAACATCTGCGCCGTAGTTTTCCACATCAATATCAGTGAATGCCCAAGACATGTCGCGAATAGTTTTACGGTCGCCAATTAAATCGCCGTCTTCATTTAACCAACCGCCAGTATCCAAACCAGCTTTATCATTGGTGTAGTCATAATGTACTCGCAGAGAAAGATCATCTGATACATCATAATCAACAACTAAAGCACCTAGAAAACGATCACGTTCACGTTGGTCACCATTTTGATATTCACGTTGATAAGTAACATCTTGCTTAACTAAATTGGCACGATATCTAAGTGACTCTTCATCGTTTAATGCACCACCCGCGTCTAAAGTGAAACGAGTTGAACCTTCTTGGTCAGTATCTGCGCCAATATTAAACAATGTTCTTGCTGTTGGCTTCTTAGTTACCATATTAACTAAGCCACCAGGGCCTGATTGACCATATAAAATACTAGAAGGACCTTTAATGACTTCCACGCTTTCTAATGTTTCAATTGGCTGTTGGTAATGCGACCAATGCTGATGTCCGTCACGTAAATAACCGTTTGATGAGCTTAATTCAAAGCCTCTTAGGTTAAAAACTTCACGGTTACGCTGTTTTGAACCCGCTGAAAGGCTAGCGTCGTTAGTTAGTACTTCACCTAAAGTTGTCGCCAATTGTTCTTCAACAATCGTTCTTGGAATTACCGTCACTGATTGCGCAGTCTCAAGTAATGAGGCATCAGTACGCATAGCACCTTTAGCTTCATCTACTTTGTAATCATTAAAATAACTGCCGGTAACTTCGATAACCTCTATCGAATTGCTGTTAGCATGGGCTAGTGGCATGGCCATAGAAAGTGCTAAAAACAGCGGTGAGTACTTCATGTTAATCTCCAAATTATTAACTATTGTTCCAAGGTGAAATGCAGCGAGCATTTTTGTAAGAGGAATGTTAATGAGAGTGATTATCATTTGCAAGATAAATGTTGAATTATTAGAGTAAAAAGTCGAATTAATCAAATTTATGGTGTTTTTGGTTATTAAGTGAGCGGTGAAATATACGGTTTTGTAATTATGCTAAATATTTAGGAGGGCTAGCACATTCAAAATATTTTAATCTCCTAATTTAGTACAAATTGTTATTGTGTTACTCATTGTTTATCGGGCATGCTAATTGGTATGTTTTTCACTAGAGCTGACAGCTAATTTTTAGGTTGGTTCTTTTTGTATGATTCTTAAATTAAAAGGAAAGTTAAATGTTTAGTCATATCATGATTGGCGCGAACGACGTACAGGCATCGAAAGTATTTTATGATGCCATTTTAGGTGAACTAGGACACAAGCCAGGTGTAATGGACGAAAAAGGCCGTTGTTTCTATTTTACTGATACCGGTATTTTTGCTTTAAGCAAACCTATTAATGGTGAAGAAGCTTGCAATGGCAATGGCAGCACCATAGGTTTTGCTGCAACATCTCCAGAACAAGCGAATGCATGGCATGCTGCTGGTACGGCAAATGGGGGCGTTGCATGTGAAGATGCACCAGGTGTACGCGAAGGTACTATTGGAAGTTTATATCTTGCTTACCTTCGAGATCCATCTGGCAATAAAGTTTGTGCTTTACATCGCGTAGCGTAAGAGAAATTTATTAAAACAAGAGTGGTGGTCAAAATAACAGTCACTCTTGTTTTAAAATAACTAACTCTATTGGCAAAGCTAGTATGCTTTTTCTAAATCAACCACGTTATTAATAACGACATTCTCTTTATTTTTGCTCTGAATATAGTTCATCAAATATTCAGCATCTTTCCAAACACCGCCTAACGTTGCCGAACCTCTAGTGTATAACCAAGGTAGGCCAATAAAATATAACCCATCAACATCACTACTTACTCCGCGATGATTACTTGGGTAGTTCATTTCATCAAAGGTGATGTTTTCAATCCAAAAGAAGTTTGGTTTAAACCCTGTAGCCCACACAATATTTTTAATACTGTCGATGCTACCTTTTTGAAATTTTATACTTGTTTGATCTGCAGACAAGGTTCTACCAACATGAATAACATTCTTTTTTGCCAATAGTGATTTTACATCGGTACCAATAACAGGCTGCACGCCTTTACTTAGCCATTTGCCTATTTTGCTGTCACGAGTAACAGATAAGAAGCCAATTTTGGTAAACCACCACCACAACGTTTTCCCTAAAAATGACTGTGGAATCGCGGTGATTTTATCGGTTCCTGAAAAGTAAGCGGTACGGCCAGTTTCAGCTATTTCTGATAAAATTTGTACGCCAGAATCACCAGCACCTACTACTAAGCAACCACCTTCTTGCAGTTGGGCTGGGCTTTTATAGTGTTCGCTATGCATTTGGGTAATATTATCAGCAATGTCAGCGTGGCAAGGTGGTGTAAAAGGTGTATGGAAAGGGCCTGTTGCAATAATAACTTGCTTAGCCTGATAATTTCCCGTTGCACTGCTTATTTCAAAAATGCCATTAACTTTCTTAATTGAAGTTACTTTTTTATTGAACTCAATGGGAATTGAGAACTTCTCAACATAACTTTTTAAATAATCAGCTACTTCATATTTATTAGGGTAATAACCTTTAGGAAACGGAAACTTCATCCCTGGAAGATGATTGTATTCTGTCGGGGTAAATAACTTTAAAGAATCCCAACGCTTGAGCCAAGGTGCTCCAACATGTTCATTAGCATCTAAAATCAGATAATCTTTATTTTCTTTGGATAAATTATAAGCGATTGATAGCCCAGATTGTCCTGCGCCGATGATGATAAATTCTTTCATGAAATCCGGTTAAGTAAATACATTTATTAATATGCGGCGCATTCTACCAGAATGCAGAGTTAATTAGTTAGAGTTCGAAGTATTTATTCTGTATTGATAGAAGGCTCCATTAGAAATGCTAGCTACGCTTTGCTTTTGCAGAGAAATTACTACGTAGAGTTCTAATTAATATGTAAAGTTTGATGTAACCAATAGTTTACGGTTTTAAGGGGGTGAAACTTTTTAGCAAGAGCTATTACTTATTCGTTAGGCTCAAAAAACACTTGGAATAATAGCCAGTTAGCAGGAGGTTGTTTGATGGAAGGATGCTTATTAAACACTTACCTTGTTACATTTTTTATTTGAAAAATCTCTATTTTGTTTCATAGTTAGTTGTACATAAGCAAGGAGGGCTTAATATGCACAATTCAAAGTTAGATCGTTTTAGTTTTCTTACAGATAAAGCAGTCAGTCAAAGGGCGACACCACAAGAAATGGCTGAGTATCAGTTGTTGTTAGATGAATGGAATCAATCACACGAAAAAAATACTACTAATCACTTGCACAGAATTGTTAATGATCAAGACGATTAATCTCAAGCGATAGTTTCATAAATGCATAAATGCATAAATAAATAAAAAAAACCGCAATTATGCGGTTTTTTTATAACCCGTAGTTTATTTATAGCGAAACAGATGCTGCTCATTTATGCCAAATTTAATCTTTATACCTTTTACTTCAACTTAGCGCAGAACGTAATTTATTTAGAAACAATAATGTCTACAAAAAAGAAAGTATGACCGATATCAATAAGGATGGTTTTATATTTGATAAATGTTATAAATATACCTATGAATTATATAAACAACCTTATTCAAAAGAGGGAATGTAAATTATATGATTGTAGAAACAAAGCTATCCTCACTGAAAGTTGGTCATTATGTTGTTGAAATAAAACAGCAAAACGACGATTTTAAATTGAAGTCTCCTAGTCACATTAAAAGTACTGCTGTAATTGATAACCTTGCGGATAAGGGCGTTAAAACAGTACTGATTGATGATGAAAAAACTATTGCAGCAGAAGTTAAAAACACACATGAGGTTATTAATAACGCCTCAACATCGTTATCCAAAAACGAACTAACACCGGAAAATTTAAAGTCAGTTAAGGAAGTGATCACTAAATCCAAATTAGTGCTTAATAAAACATTTAGTGATGTAAGGAACGGGTGCGATATTGACCTAGAGCCAATAATCGATATTACAAGTAGTTCAGTTGATTCAATTTTTAATAATGTAGACTCTTTATCTTGCCTGGTCAGTATACGTAACAAGAGTGAATACTTACTTGAACATTCAACTTCGGTATCTGTTTATTTATCGATATTTGCAAGTTATTTGAAGATAGATAAAGCAACGGTTTATCAAATGACATTGGGCGCCTTTTTACACGATGTCGGTAAAGTAGTAGTGCCCGACAACATACTTGATAAGCCTGGCAAGTTAACGGATGAAGAGTTTTTCATTATGAAAACTCATGCAAATCACTCTGCTGATATTCTTAAGAAGACTAAAGGCGTAAGCCAGTTAAGTTACGAAGTGGCTGCTTATCATCATGAAAAGCTTGATGGAAATGGTTACCCGTTTAAACTTAAAGCCGACAAAATTAGCAAATATTGCCGCATGATGAGCATTTGCGATATCTTCGATGCATTGACTAGTGATAGGTGTTACAAAAAAGGCTCTTGCCACTACAAAGCATTCATCATTTTACGTAACTTGGCGAATAATCATAACCATCTTGATATTGAACTTGTTGAAGAGTTTATCAAAGCGATAGGAGCATACCCTGTAGGCTCTTTGGTGCAATTAAGCTCAAATAGGGTAGCGATAGTTGAACGTAGGAATAAATCAGACTCTTTACGACCTGGCGTGCGCTTATTTTTCAATTGTGAAGAAAATGAATACCAAGATACCGAAGAGTTAGACCTTTCAAGCAGTGATGATTATATTGTTAAAGGAGTTAAAGCTTCTGATTTTGATCTTGATATGGATGATGTAATCGAGTTCTTGATTAAACAAGCCTAATTTTCTTCATCGAAAACGCCTTTCTTGCCTATTAAACTATTTACATAAATATTTGAAATTCAATAGCACTAGTTATGGTCTATTACTGACAATGTTGTATTTACAATATCTTTATAGGCTATTTACTATGTTAAGTTTTTTTACTCGCGCGACAGTGCAAACTCGGTTACTCATTGGCTTTGGTGCGGTAATTATGATGATGATTGTTATCACTATTGTTGGTATCAATAGCGTAAATGCCATTGATAAGTCGATGACAGTTATTGCCGATATTAACTCAGTTAAACAACGCTACGCGATAAATTTTCGTGGCAGTGTGCACGACAGAGCAATTGCGATTCGTGATGTGGTGTTACTGCAAGAAAACAGTGAACTGCAGCGTACCTTAAAAGATATTTCCCGTTTAGAAGTTTTTTATAATGAATCACGCGTGCCGCTTGACCAATTAATGGTTGAAGGCTCGTCTTCAAGTGAAGAAAATATTCTTACTTTAATTAAACGCATTGAAAGTAAAACCATGCCTTTGGTTAAGCAAGTTATCAACAAAATGCAACAAGGTGATAAACAACAAGCAGAACAGCTATTATTGAATTCCGTTAGGCCTGCTTTTGTCGAATGGTTGGCGGCAATTAATCAATTTATTGATTATCAAGAAGTTGAAAATCAACAAGCAACAAAAATGGTACGAGAAACTGCAGCAAGTTTTGAAGGTGTTATGCTAGCGCTAACGGGCATTGCATTTTTGATCAGCGGTTTTATTGTTTACCGTATTGCCAAAGGCTTGAGAGTTTCACTTGATGGTGAGCCAAGCGAAGTAGCCAGCTTATTATCAAAAGTTGCCGAAGGTGACTTAACGCAAAGCATAGAAGTTCGTTATGAAAACAGTGTGTTGTTTTCGTTAAAGAAAACTCAAAATCAGTTAAGCTCAACGGTAACAAATATCGCGGACGCATCAAAAGAAATTAATGGCCAAATAGATATTGTTTCAGCGGGCTCAGCTGACGTGCTTGCTTTAGTGCAGCAGCAACGTGAATACACCGCACTTGCGACTGATAATTTAAACGACATGCGCGATAAAACCTACACAGTGTCTGAATTATTAGTGCAAACTGAAGAAAACTCATCACAAACGTTAAGCTCTTGTACATCCGGCAGCCAATCGGTTAATGCCACAGCCGAAGAAATTGAAAAGGTGTTAACCACCGTTAGCAGTGCATTAGAAAAACTGCAAAAGCTTGAGCAGCGCACCAAAGATATTAGTGGCATTATTTCAGTGATCAGCGGCATATCTGACCAAACCAACTTGTTAGCGTTAAACGCTGCTATTGAAGCCGCTAGGGCGGGAGAATCAGGTCGAGGTTTTGCTGTTGTTGCAGATGAAGTAAGAACCTTAGCGCAAAGTACTGGCTCTGCCACCTCAGAAATTGAAGCCATGTTAACCGAAATTACCAAAGAAACCGCGGGTTCAGTAGTCGCTATGGAATCAACATTACCTAAAATTGAGAAAGGGCTCGCCCTAGGTGTTGACTCAGCTGAGCTACTAAAAGAAATTGAAAACCAAGCGAATAACTCTTTGCTAAATGTACGGCAAGTTGTAGAAGCATCGAAAGAACAAATAGTAGCTATTGATGAACTCTACGAAGGTATGAAAAGTGTTGCTGATATGGCAGATTCTTCAACCAATTCATTAGAAAAAAACAATAACGTTGCCCTTACGCTTGACGCATTAGCCAACAATTTAAAAGAGCAAATTGGCTATTTTAAAGTTAGCGTAACAAGTTAAATTGGTCATTAGCTTTAAAATAAAGGCGCTTTTTAGCGCCTTTATTTTTTCGCCATACAAATATTTTAAATAGATTTTCGACATTTTTATTGAACAAATGTGTGCATTACAAAGCAGTAACAGTAAGATGCGTGTATTCTTAGTAATAGGCTTTAAAATATGTGAAATAGAATATTTTAATGATATTTATCATACACAATAGCGGACTATTTTCATTTATATGCAATTAATTTTCTAATGCATTATTATGGTAAAATAGCGGCGAAAGCGAACCAAGAATAATTATATGGCAGCAATTTTAAACTTTGAAAATCAGCAACAAGCATTAAGCTATTTAAATGCATATCATTGTATTGGCCGTTCTAACACCAATGTTGACATGGTGATTAATTCTCCTGAAATATCGAGAACGCATGCCATCATTGAATGGAAAGATAAACAATGGTTTATTCGCGACCTAAGTACAAATGGCACTTGGGTAAACAGCTATAAGTTACTAAAAGACCAACCACACAAACTCCAAGTTGACGACAATGTTTTCTTCGGGCAAGCCAATGCTCATGGCTTATTGGTGAAAGATTTAACTCGCCCAGAAAACATGCTACTTGTAGTTGAGCCGTCAGGAGATACTTCAGCAGATAGCCCAATAATACTTTCAGACTTCAATATATTGCCGTCAGAAGAACAAGCAGAAATAGCCTTGTTTTATGTTCACAGTAAAGGGCAATGGTACAAAGAACACCTAATTGATAGCGATGGCCGTGCGTATCCGGTAGAAAATTCAGACAGATTATTCTTTGATAATAAAAGTTGGCAGCTTAAACTGAATAACGAAAGTGAAAACACCTTACCGCTTGCTACACCAAAACTACTTGCGAGCCAAATAAAATATCGTTTTAATTTAAGTCGTGATGAAGAAACGACAGAGCTAAACTTAATAACTGACGAAGAAAAATTGTCTTTGTCAGATAAAGCACATCACTACTTAACGCTAAGCCTGGCTAGACATAAAGATACCGATGCCAGAAAAGGCGTAGAGGCAGACAGCCAAGGTTGGATATTGCCAGAAATTATTGCTAAAGAGTTGGGTTACGATATTACACTTTTCAATACGCAAGTTTGCCGCGCTAAAAAGCAATTTAGAGAAGTATTTAAAGGCGCTTGTGATGGCGATGAACTTATTGAGCGAAAAGGCAAAAAAATACGCTTTGCCGGCAGCTATTACAGAATTTACAAAGGTAACGAGCTAATCGTCAATCAAGGGCAAGACAAAGTTTCACTTACGGTAATGCATGGCTGATAAGTTTTCTCAGTATACGCGCGAAAAATTATTGGGTGAAGGCGGCATGGGCAAAGTGTACTTGGCCCACGACAACCAATTACAGCGTTATGTCGCGATTAAAGCGCTTACTGACCAACCCCAAGATGAAAAGGTAAATCTTGCGTTAAATGAAGCACGTTTATTGGCGCGAGTTAATCATAACAATATTATCCAAATATATAATATTATTGATGAAAATAACCAAGTTTCATTGGTTATGGAATATTTCAAAAGTAAAACCTTAACGCAATTTCAGCAAGAAAATCATTTAACACTAATACAAAAATTAGCACTTTTGCGCCAGTTGTCGGCAGGGCTTGCTCATGCCCATAATAACAATGTTGTGCATTGTGATTTAAAGCCCAGCAACATATTAGTTAATGACCAGGGGCAGGTAAAAATTACCGATTTTGGCATTGCTTGTTTAACAACAAACTCAGCCCAAGCAACAACAAGTAATAACAATATTGAAAATAATCAGCCGCGCTTATATGGCTGTTTGCAGTTTATGTCGCCGGAGCAAATTAACCAACAAGCACTTGATTATCGAAGTGATATATTTTCACTAGGAATTATCGCTTATCAACTTATTGTTGGTAGCCACCCCTTTGGCAACGGTGCAGCGGCAAAGGTGGCTGAAAATATATGCCAACAGGCACCTGAACATGCAAAGAACTTATTACTTGATGCGCCAAGTTCGTTAACAGACTTGTTAATGGCGATGTTAATTAAGCCGTTAGAAGAACGCACATTAACGGCAAGTGAAATTGAACACCGCTTAAAGCATATTCAACAGGCAATGCAACAAGCACAATTAGCTGAAGAACACACAGTACCTATTTCACAATTAGCTGCTGAAAAGTCAGTAATTGTTGATATTGAAACTGACGCTGAAAAAGCTAAAGCAGGAAAAACTAACGCAGGAAAAACTAAAGCAAGACAAACTAATACAGAGATAAAAAGTACAGCTAAACCTAAAGCTAAATTATTTAAATATGCTGTAAACATTGCTGCGTTGATTTTCGCCATAATAGCAACGTTTTGGTTCTACCAAAGGCCTAGTGTTGCAACTAAGCACGTAGTTGTTTTAAGGCCAACAATTACTGAAAACTCGCTTATAGCACCCATGCAGCAAAGCTTAGTATTATCAGCCGTTGAAGATGCGATACGACAAGCGGTAGTTAACACCAAAAATATGTACTTAATATCGCAACGAGAAACCAATGCCATTATTAAAGCCTACCCAAATGATTTGACTAAATTGCAGCAAGCGCTAGGGGCTAGCGATATCCTTTCAACATCGCTTAAGTGTGACAATACTCGTTGTAAAGTTAGCTTTTCTCGGTTGGTGACTAATGCCGCAAGTAATAACAAGTTAGTGGTAAAAGCAGAGAAAAGTTGGTTAGCACCGGTCGAAAACTTTAATGGAATTTATAGTACAAGCCAAACGCAATTTGCCACGTTATACCCAGAACACCCAGAAGTTAATCAGGCAGGGTTAGTACAACGGCCAATAAATAAAGATGACTACCGACGTTACATTAAGCTCTATAGTGAAATACATCACCGTGGTAACTACAACGATGTAAGCTTAGCTAAACTAGCTGCTATTTTAACGAGTTCGCCGTATTTATATGCCGCATACAGCTTATATCGCGACACTGCACTTAATTTATATATAGACTCGAAAGATCAAGGTTATTTTAAGCGCTTAAACACCGTACTCAATAATGCACCGCCAGAATATAAATACAGCGCCTATGAAGCGGTTGACCGTTTCTGGCTGGCCTCAGACATGGGGGATACCAATTTAGCTAACAAGCAAATTATTGAGGCGAAAAATCGCGGTGCCGACGCCTTAACTATTTTAGAACTTGAAGCTTACATGTTTTTCGGTAACGGGCAATATGAACAAGCTGCACTGTCTTATAAACGTGCTTTTAACCTACGACCTAGTACTAACCTACTTTACAATACTGCCTTCAGTTATTGGCGTTTAGGTAATTTAGTTGAAGCAGAAAGCGCATTAAATAAAATGCTAGAAACGGTTCCTAATCATCATGGTGCTAATCAATTACAAGCGAATATTTGGCTGTTGCAGGGGCGGTTAGGTTTAGCTATTGAGAAATATAAAAAACTTGTGCAAGGCCGAAGTTCAAGCAGAGACTTAACCAACCTAAGCTTGGCCTATGCATTTAACAAACAGTACGATAAGTCATTAGAATTTGCTCAAAAAGCGCTAGCAATTAACCCTAAGCAGCCATTTAACTTACTAAATTTGGCCGATATCGAAATGATAGTGGGTGACAAAGAGTTAGCTAAATCTCATTACCAAGAAGTTATCGACATTTTAATAGGTAAAAATGAGGTGAAATACCTCACTAACTTAGCGCAGGCGTACGGGCAGTTAAATCAGCAAAGTCTTGCGATAGAAACGCTAAATAAAGCTCAGCTTTTAGCGCCAAAAAATAGTGAAGTATCCTACGCCTCAACCGTAGTTTATAGTCTGCTGAATGAAAAAACGTCTGCTATTCATTATGCAAAACTAGCATTGGAAAATAACATCGGCGTAGTATTTTTTAACCTTCCATGGTTTGATCGCTTATGTGAAGAGAAGCTATTTCGTCAGCTAATGCAGCAATACGACAATGCTTCTCGTTGTGCATTTAAACTAAACGCTAGTTCCTAATAATACCGCCATCACTAATTGTTCCCAATAATGATGCATTTCCTTCGTCACTATTTTCTGCTGCAACAATGCCGAGTAATTGCTGAAAAGTTGCTGGGTCTGCTGCATGTAAATCAAGCAGTCGCTCAAGCTGAGCAGGATCAGAATCAGCCATGATTAATAAATCATTAAGCAGCGCGGCATCCGTTAGCGCAATAGTGTCTAATCGTTCCATTAATGCTGGCGAGGTTTCAGCAATGGTAATTAACATTGCTGTTGAATTTGCAGCATACACGTTAGGTAAATAAGCGCTGCCAGATAAAACTAATAACAAAGTAAGTGCTTTTAAATATGTTTTCATGGGGGACTTCCTATTCATTTTCGTGAGGCTCGGTATGAGCTCACTTAATACGAACAGAAAGTTAAAACGTGCCGCTAGCTTGCGCCATGACAGGCAATTACACGCGATTAATTACCGTTTAAAAAACTAAATTTCAGCTTTTATTCAGCAAATAAAATTATCATTTAACAATTGCTTATTTTTATTCTTTAACGGAATTTTTAATTTGATAAAACAATTTTTCCTTTACCAAAATTTGTAATACCAAGTCAGATTTTACTTCCTCATTATTAGCAATAAATTCCTTAATATTATCAACGGTAATATCCGTGTAATGTCGTGTAATGTTCTTTTTTAGCCAAACTAGCTATAGTTTTTATTTTGGGCAAAAACTCAAAAGTTGTAGGAATTAATCATGATGCTGAAACACTTACCGAGCGGAATTGTCCATAAAGGCAAGAAAGATGGCACAACAGGTTGTGGTACCAATACCAAAAGCCAATCTGACCACTGGATATTCTCATCGCAACCGGTCAGTTGCGCAAAAAATGGTTGTAATAATTAACGTGAAGTAGCTTCGTTTAATGGGAGTGTAAGCATGTCAGATGATAAAACACGCAGAAGTCCTGAAGATAACCAGCAAGTTGATATAGATGACCCAAAAGAAATTGCCAATTGGTGTAAGTCTTTTGACTGCAACGAAGGTGATTTACGCGCTGCGGTAATCGCCGTTGGCAAGTCAGAAAAAGCGATTAGACAGTATTTTGAAAGTTTAGATTAATGCTTTGAACTTTAGCTTATTTTGGTAAGTACAACTCAACTGTTCGTTCGAAAAAACTACCAATATAAAACCATGATTTGTTTATTAACTTCGTGCTAATAAGGCGTGAGATTTTATGGATGAAATTGCCTAGCTTTCTCTTGTGAATGATGTGGTTGTTTTAGCCTAAGTCATGCATAAGTTACACAAATGTAAAGGCAAATAAATCCAGTGTCAGTAAGCTTTAATATTAACTTTTCGATAAAGCATTCTAGATCAACATTATGGGCATATTCGATATATTTCCTAATCACCATTAGCTATATGATTATTCATAGAATTAGGGGTGAATTTTTTGAAATTGACGAGCCGATATTATGGTTTATCAAAGCTTACTCGGCTTTTATTTTGTCACTGTATATTTTGAGCATTTGTATTTTTATTTATGGATGTAACATCAAATGGAAGTTGTAGCTTGGACGCTTATCATCGTAGTTTTAATGGCCGTATTTAAAACGTTGAAATTTGAAAGAACAGAAGCTGTTTACTTCGAAATATAGCGACGAGAAACAGCTATTGAGACGCTATTTAGAAATAAAGAAAATTAACCCAAACTACCGGGTTAAATATTTAAAAGAGTGTGAAGTATCAGTAATAGAAGCATTTGATAATGAACAAAAAACGGACATTGGAAATAGCAAAAATAGTGAAATCAGATGATTTCTTTCATACTCGTTAAAGAAAGTTAGCCTCCAAATTAGCACTTTGTAATGTCGTGTAATGGAAATTTTTTTAGTGTTAAGTACCCTGTGTTTCGAATTGATAAGGCATTTTAAAAATCCCTTATTTCAACCAATAAAAAAGAATAATTCTCGCTTTATGCGAAGTTGTCCTGAATACGTATAGCTATTTAATTTTTGTTGCCTCTGAATGAGGCGTTATGTATCAATCTAAACCTTAAGCATTGGAGTAAATGTTGGTAACTGCGAAGAAAAAAGAGCAAAAAATTAACCCTGATATTGGAAGTGGTTGGGATTATGTTAAAAGTGAAGGCCATTCAGGCGTTATCAAATGTGAATCATGGAATGGCTTTTTAGATTTTTTTCACAATAAAAATGCGCTGAGACAAAATCAAAATTATGTTTTTCGTGGGCACTCTTCTGAAAACTGGAAACTAGAATCAACCTTAAAGCGTAAAATAACTGAAACTGGCGTTGAAAATGCCGAGAAAAACATATTGGAAACCTTTCAGAAGCATAGTTTAGGGCGGAGGGGACATAATCCACCTAAATTGTCTGAGAGTGAATGGTGGGCATTAGGGCAACATTTTGGTTTAGATACTCCTTTACTCGATTGGTCTGATTCACCATTTGTTGCAGCCTTCTTCGCATTTAATAGTGAAAGTAAGGAAACAGATAATGTCGTTATTTGGTTATTGGATAAACAAATTAATAATAACGAGGGAGTAAAAAAATTAAAAACTCAGCATCATATAGAGTTTCTGCGCCCCTACTTGGATGAAAATGCCAGACTTATTAATCAAAGGGGGCTTTTTGTTCGAACTCCAAATATGGAATGTATTACTGAGTGGGCTGATTGTCTGAAGGATGAGGGAATATTTCATTTAGTTCGTATTTTAATTCCTCGGTCAGAAAAAGATTTTGCATTAGATTCTTTGGATAAAATGAATATCAATGCATTTACTCTTTTTCCTGATGTTTCTGGTTCTGCAAAGTACGCAAATTATGTGGTGAGCCGAGATGCAATCAAAAAGAATAAAGATTCTTGACGAGAAATTGAACAAGGATGAAAAAAGTTGGCTTTTAGCCCTCTTTCGCTAATTTTAGTCAGCCATCCTATTTCCGTTTAGTAAGGCGTTAGGGTTTAAGAGTGTATTTAAAACTCTTTATCTCTAACAATAAAAAGGATAATTCTCGCTTTTACGCGAAGTTGTTTTAAGTATGTATAGCTATTTAATTGAAGTATGAAGTGTATTTCAGTCTTGCTATGTAAAATTTAAGAAGAGGGAATTATCCTGCTTTAAACAAGGATTATTTTCTCATAATAAGCTGTTAAGTTACTCTCAATTTTCGAGACCTATGATCAAATGAAGCTGTATGTAGAAGAAAAGCACAAAACAACGAAGACAGGAGAAATTCTGTATTTAGATAAGGTAGCTTCCACTAGAAAAGAGCTATTACAATTGATCGGAGATAAAGAGTTCTTCATCAACGGTGATAAATATTACATATCCCAAGTGAAAGCAAAAAAAACATCGGATAATACTGCTCTAGGGATGGTAATAGGTGGGGTTCTAGGGCTAGTAGGAGGTGCTGCTGGGGTTGCAGCGGGCGGTGCGATTGGTGGATTATTTGGCAAAGATAATGATATTAAAGAGGAAGAAAAAGTAAATAAATTTAACGGGAGTAAACTTTGAGTAACTCCAAATCGTTAAATTTAAAATCCACTGGTGCCGTTGTTATTTTGATTGTCCTTATTGTTTTAGTGCAAGTATACGGTGCAGATATTAAAGAACCATTAAAAGCTATGTTTCAATCGGAATGGCTAAATATCGTTGTTTGGGCCTATATCGCAGGAACATTTTTAATCCATCAATATTTATACTCGTCGACTGAATTAAAGAAAGACAGCTTTATTTATAAGCACTTTGGTGTATACGCTGACGCTTTATTTGGCATGGCGACATATGGTTTCGCCGGAACTACTTCCTTAGCTTTATTAAAAGGTTTATATCTTCAAACCTTCTATGAACAAGAGTTTTATATAGGTTTCGGCACATTTGATTTAGTGTCTATGTTTTTACTTACATCATTCTTGCTTGTGTATTGTATGTTCAATACATCAATCATGTTTAAAGATGTTTTATTTCATTCAGAAATGTCTAAAGTCGAGACTAAGTAACTTAACAAGCTGTTAAACAAGGGCAAAGAACAGTTGGCTTTTGCTCCTTCGTCGCTAATTTTAGCCAGCAATTTTATTGCCTCTTAACGAGGCGTTATGTGTAAAGACTAAAATGGAGTAAGTATATTCTATGAGCTTAATCGATAAAGCAGTTGAAGCTTTGTACGGAAGTAAAAAATACGGTGAGCTCTCATCATTGTATAAGCTATTTGATGAAACAGTCTGTGATGCAATAGCATTAGAGTTAAGTGATAAGCTAAACCTTCGTAACTCTACTAGAGCATTCGACAAAATATACGTAGATTTACAGTGGATCGACAAAATTCCACTTGCTTCGTTTGTTACGCCACAAAAAGACTTGAATGGTCATAAGATAACCAATAAAACCGAGATAGGTGATTTATTTATTCAATATCGCCATACAAATGCTTATCCGAGAGATGGTAACGAAGAGATTCATTCTTACTGCCATAGAGCATTAGTTGTTCAAGCCAAATTAGCATCAGTAGAAAAGCCAAAGGTTCCTATTGGCTATGTAAATAGAAAACGCGTTAACTCAACGACTAAAGAACTAAAACTACTTGAAAGCTGGCCAACTTTTGACATGTATGAAACCTCTCGCAGCTCTCAAGCTTTAGTTAGAGGACTTTCAGTAAAATTAGAAGATGTACCTTTTTCTTTCTACGGCGGTTTTTCTAATCAAAGTAAATCATGGTTCTTTGGCAAAGCTAAAAATACAGAGGTATGTAACAAGAGCTTCTCGGACATTATTGTAGAATTAGCTAATAACAATGCAGGTAAAGATGTGAATCATGACTCCGCATGGGAAACTATAACCTCGGAAATAACAAAAACTTGTAAAAACCGAAAAATGCCACCCTCAATTGCGAGAAAAATCGAGTCTAGGCATAAATCCAAAGGAATAAATGAGGGAGTATTATACTCATTCCCAGCACCGCTTGTTTATATTTTTCATCGGATTTGGGATAAGTTTCTATCAATGTTTAGGGGTAAGAAAATGCTAGTTGTGACTATAGATAGAGTTAGCTATGAAGGTATTGACATGGATAAATATAGATAATTTGCATTCAGGTGATAATTACACATAACAGGCTGTTCAAGCGGGACTGCTAAAGTTTGGCTCGGTTTCGCTTCGATACACATTTTAGCAAACAATTATCAGCCCCTTAAATGGGCGTTATATTTTTCAGGAGTTAGCAATAAATGATCGATGCAATTTGCTTTAAGGATATAGTAGATTCAGTAAATAAAGATCTTAAGTCTTTACCGATAAGAGGAATATGCTTCGATTCTGTTGATCCAGTAACATCTAATGCAATGCAAGAAATTAATAGTAAAATTAAAAAGCATGCACTTGTTGCTATTCTTTTTTGCAATCCCAAGACAGAGTTTTGCCAAAAAGAAATTCTTGCATCCTTAAGCTATTTACATCATCGTTCAAAGCATCACATTAATATATTTTGTTGTGGCTACGGCGCATATTGGCCTGAGCATAAATACTCTGATTTAGAGATTGTAACTAGTATCGGTGGCACAGACTGGTGCTACAGCGACAATGCGTTTGTAGAAGCTATTGAAGCATTTGAGAATACTACTAAGTGGAAATATAGCGGTGAAAATGAATTACTACTGTTAGATGTTAGCACTTCGACAGATAGTGATAGCTTAAATATAAATAGTGCAATTGTTTGTAATCTTGAGCGTATGAAATTGGATAAAGCGTTTAGCTCAGTTCGCTCCCTACTTGAAGATATAATACGTTATGCCTCTAGCTCCAATGCTAGTGATGCATGGGAATTTAGTGATAGAAAGGGTGGTGAGCTTGCTGTAAATCTTTTAAAAAATACAATGTTAAGTTTTCTGCCTAAGCAGTTGCAAGTTTCATATAAAAAAGCAGAGAGTTACGCAATAAAAAAAATATAACAAGTCGTTTAAAAGAACAAAAACAGTTAGCTTTTGTTCCTTAGTCGCTAATTTTAGCTAACAATTTTTTGCCTCTTAATGAGGCGTTATTGTTTATAAAGCTTAAATAGCTTTTTTAGATTCTAATTTATTATCAACACCGTAGCCGGTGATAATCTCATCGGTTATTGCCGTTGCCATTGTTGATATTTTTCCCCCTTCTGCTGGTTCCATTAATTTCAATTGAATCAGCGGAAGTAATCCTTCAGTTACTGCCATTTTTGTATCATTAGCCTACACCCTCAGCAAATTAAAACTTTACAACCTACCCTGTACAACTGTTATGGTAGAACACATATCTCGATGGATTTATCTCAACGGATTTGAATCAGGAGCCTAAACACCAATTATTATTTTGGGGCTTGTTTTTAATTTAGTGAGAATACAGAAATGAAGTGCGTTGTAAGATATAAATATTTGCTCGTTTTTTTGTTACTTTGCTTTCCGTGGCTTTCTTCAGCCAAATTGAGAATTGCTTATGTTGATGTCCCGCCCTATGCGTATCAAGATACTAATCAAAAAGCCAATGGCTTATTAATAGACGCCTTTCGTGAAATAACACGTTCTGTGGGCGAAGATGCAGTATTTTTACATTTGCCACATAGAAGACTTATTGATTTTATTGAGCAGAGAAAAGTCGATTTATGGGCAGGGCTTAATAACTCAAGAGTTAAGAATGAATTGACGCTAGTTAGCAAAACACCACTCTTTGTGATGGAACTGGAAGTATATTGGAAAGCTGGCACTAAAAGAGTTGATAAGTTAGCAGACCTGAATAATAAAAATCTCATTTTAATATCAAGCTATTCCTATGGTGGCAATTACTCTAGCTTAGTTAAAAACGCTAATAAGGTGACTTCCGTTGTCGACCACGAAGATGGTTTTGATAAGCTCGCCTCAGGAGAAAATGAATATCTTTTAGTTTATAAGAAAATTTCGCAGAGAGTGATTGATAAATATCGGATAACGAATATCGAAAAATCATCTCTATCTAAATATAACCTCTACGCTAAGATGTCTAAAGCATATCCAAACGCTGAAAAGATCATGAAAAAAATTGATGAGTTTTTATTGAATTCTAATAACACTATAAAAAGTAATAAGGTCGATTTAGATTGATTTTGACGGGAAAGATGCGGCTAAGTTTATCAGGCTACTAAGAAGTAAATTAAATTTATTAATGGCTAAGTGTTTTATATTGCTGGTGTTTACTAGTCTGTTGTAATACTGCTATGTGCAAAATAGGGGCTTATAACAATGAGATATTTGTTGTTTATAAAAAACATTAGACATAAAAAAACCGCAATTAAGCGGTTTCTTTTCATAGTTGGTGGTCAAACTATGGCCAAATCTAAAAGTTACTAGGTATAACTAATGGACTAAAAACGGTCTTTATTTTGGTGGAGCGGGGGGGAATCGACCCTATCTAATGCGCATTAAAAACAATGACTTGTATTAAGAACAATAACTTAACGTTAATTGTCGTTAATCCTTATCACCATATTACAATGCTAAGGGGTACTAATTGGGTATTGATTGGCTCAACGGATTAAATCGAACAACATCTTCTAAATGTGCCTTGCTGAAATGCGCATACTTCATCGTATCGTTAATACTGGCATGACCTAACACTTGTTGTAACACCAAAATATTGCCACCGCTCATCATAAAGTGACTTGCGAATGTATGCCTTAATACGTGACTAGACTGTCCTTTAGGGAGTCGAACCGTCGTCCGTTCTAATGCTTTTCTAAATGCACCAATACAGCTACTAAATAATCGACCTTTCCTTAATGGGATTTCTTTTGCTAACTCATCATCAATAGGAATAATACGATTCTTCTTTCCTTTGGTATTGGTATAAATAATTCGATTATTATTGATTTGTCTATCAGTAAGGCTTTCAGCTTCGCCCCACCTTGCGCCAGTAGATAAAGCAATCTTAGTAACAATATACGCATCTCTATTTCGAGATTTTTTTAATTCTTCTAGCAAAATGGTTATTTCTTCAGGAGATAAAAAGCCCATTTCCGGCTGTTTATATTTAAGCGCTCTAACATTTCTAATCGGATTAACCGCAATTTCATTTAAGCGTATTAACTCATTAAATAATGCGTTGAGGTAAGTTTGTTCATTGTTGACTGTTTTAATCGAAACCTTATCAAGGCGCAAAGCTCGGTATTCCGTCCAATCACTACTCGTAATTTTTCGAGCAATTGGATTTCCCATTGCATCACACATAGCCTTCATTTTGGCTAAGCGCTTTTTAATATCGGTTAAGCTTTTACCATGCAAGTTATGCCAAAGGTCAATAAGCTCTTCAAGCCTTCTATTATCATCAGGGTCTGGCTCCCAATCTTTAGTGCCATTAACAACAGCTATTTGATGATTTTTAAAACGGCGTGCTTCACCTAAGGTAAGAAAACCTTTTTTATAACGTGTACCGTTATGACCATTTGGCCTAAAGTCGAGCTGATAAGGCGAACTGTCAGAGTCAGTTTTCCATATACCATCTTCAACCTTTTTAATTTTATTCATCGCTGCTTGCTGTTCCACACTCGTTCGAAGTGAGTTGCCTTTTTATTTCTTTGTCTAATACACTCTTGTAGTTTACGTTCAGTACTTGGTTTTTTACAGTATTGAGGTGTTTTATAATACTTGAGCCATTGCTTTTGTTTTTTGCCGTAGAACATGTTTTCAAGGTTAGTTTTTTTATTTGCTCGGCTGTATGTTATTGTCTTGTTTTTCCTTTTTCGACAATCTTGATATTCCTTATGTTTTCGGCGTTCTTTATCTCTTAGCCACTCATAGCTTTGGTGTCTTAATTGTTGTTGTACTAATTTAAGAGAGTCCCACTGTGTTTGGCACTTAGAACCTGCGAATGACGGGGTGCTGAAGATGATTAGAATTAACAGAATGAACTTGTACATATGTATCTTTATATCCTTATAGAGATTTATGTGACTTATAATACACTTTTATTTAATAAGGTCATTGTCATTTTTAAAACAATACATTAAAGTCATGAATCTCATAGGAAATAAGGAACTGATATGGAAATCAATTCAAGCGCTAATGTTAGCCTACACACCATTCAAAAAAATTCGATGAAGCTTACTGAAACAGCAAGCCAAAATATTGAAAAGCCACAAACATCGAGTCGTGACACCGTTAATATTTCGGATGAAGCCCAAGCGTTATTTAATGAGGGTGGAGGCCATCCAACCAGACCAGTTAAAAAGTGATAACACTAGAACTTTCGCACTTTATTGCTAAGTTTTATCTCGTTGCCGACATACTGTGCTTATTACTCAGCTATAAAAATTTACGAGAAAACAGGTCAAATTTTATTGTAATTTCACTTGTTATTGCTACGTGTATATTTAATCAATATATAAAAACAGAGGCTGATTTTTATACGTTTTATCTGGTCGCAGCAATAACTTGTACAAATGTAATACTAACGTCTATTGGTTTTCATATTTACTTTTCGATAAAACACTCTAGATCAACATTATGGACATATTCGATATATTTCTTAATCGCCATTAGCTATATGATTATTCATAGAGTTAGGGTAGAAATTTTTGATAGTGACGAGCCGATATTATGGTTTATCAATGCTCAATCGGCTTTTACCTTGTCACTTTATTTTTTGAGCATTTGTATTTTTATTTATGGATGTAATATCAAATGGAAGTCGCAGCTTGGACGCTTATCATCGTAGTTTTAATGGCCGTATTTAAAGTCTTGAAATTTGAAAGAACAGAAGCTGTTTATTATGAAAAACAGTTATTAAAACGCTATTTAGAAATAAAGAAAATTAACCCAAACTATCGAGTTAAATATTTAAAAGAATGGGAAGTGTCAGTAGTAGAAGCACTAGAAAATAAAAACGAAAAACGCGTACTTAAAATAGTGAAGTTAGACAACTTTTCTCGTACTCGTTAAAGGAAGTTCGCCTCAAAATTAACACCTTGTAATGTCGTGTAATAGAATTTTTATTATTATTAAGTACCCTTTGTTTCGAATTGATATAGGCACTTTAAAAATTCTCTATTTCAACCAATAAAAAAGAATAATTCTCGCTTTTACGCGAAGTTATTTTAAATATAAATAGCTATTTAATTGAAGTATAAAGTGTATTTCAATATTGCTACGTAAAAATTAAATTTAAGAAGAGACAATTACCCTATTTTAAATAAGGGAGCCTCACATTAAGCAGTTAGAAAGTATAGGGGAGCTTAAAGTACATGAAAGTAGTCAGTAGTAATAAAGAAATTATGGATTCGGGAATAATAAACTCTTTTGGTATGGAAGATTTGGAATTCAAACTTAGTGAAGAGAATTCTATGTATTTGATTTTGCATGTTGAAGGTGATTTTGAAAGTGATGAGGCCAGAATTAGTTCGGATGTTAATGAAGACAGTAAATTAGTTTTTACAATTGTAAATCCACATGTAACTTCAAATTTTGGACCTTCTGAACCTATTAAAATTGGGCAAATAGATGGCAAAGTAATATATTTTTCATTTCGAATAGATGTACTTGGAGAATATTCTGGCTACCAAGCTACTTATACTTTTTATAAGGAGCTTTAAAATGAGCAAATCTGGATTTGATTTGGGTTCAGGTAATGGTCTTGATTCAGGCCACTATGAAGTCCACAAGAAGAAAATTGAAATTGAGCATGAAAATAAAAAATTGAGCAATGAAGTTGTTTTGTCATTAGTAACAAACATATTTTCAATTCATTTTTTCGTTTTTCTTATTGTTATAGTCGTAACATTTTCAGGCTATAGCATGCTCCAAAAAGAAAGTGACTTCTCTAAAACACTTGAGTTTTGGAAGGTTATTATACCTGTAATTACTACTTATATGGGATACGCGATAGGTAGAAAAACTAGTAAATAGTTATCTCACAAATCGCTTAGAAAGACAAAAGTAGTTGGTTGGCTTCTGTGTCACTAATATAAATTATTTACCTCTTAATGAGGTGTCTTGATTAACAAAGGAAGAATTATGAGTGTAAAAATTACTGGAATGGATAGTCTTGAAAAGAAGTTGAAAAAAATTGCAGATAGAGCCAGAGAACTTGATGGAAAACATCAGATAGCGCTTACTGACCTATTAATAGAGTCATTCATTGCTAAGCACACGAACTTTGTCAATGCTCAGGAATTATTTGATAATAGTGATTTTAAAGTAGATTCAGCGGAGGCTTTCAAAGCTATCCCTGATGATGAATGGGATCAGTATATTTCGAGTGTTTCAAGCTTTGACTCATGGAAAGAAATGCTTCATTCAGCTTCAGCCGAATATGCAAAACGTAAAATGGGTTTTAACTAATAACAAATAAAAATTATGCAATGCAAATTTTTTTTGAAGGGATAAAATGAATAATCACATGGATTGTGAAATTGGAGAAATTGCGTCAATTCTTATAGAAGATGCGGAAACAATAATGGAATCTTTTAATAATGGTGTTCCTGAGGCAAAAGTTATTCGCAGTGTTTTTGGACCAATTCTCCGTCGTTGGATAGTCGAAGGAAATTTTAATATAGTACAACGCTATGTTAAACCAGGAAGAATATCTTTCAGTTACAATCACTCCTCCTCTTGCATTAAAAATCTTAAAAAGAAGATATACCCAATCTGGTTCGGGAATCTTCAATTTGGAGATATTGGCGTATCTATGACTATGGGGGAAAGCCTTGATGCAAGAAAAAAGACATTTCCATCAAAGGGTATGAAAGTAGTAAAAACTAAGGCCACTGAATATTTTAATCAACCAGTATGTCATCTTGATGGCAAAACCTTTAAAAGACGTGATGTTGTAAAGCTTCATGCAAATGAACTTGGTGGAGCACACTTACAGTTATATAAAAGAGATCAGCAAAGACTTCGAGAGACCGTGGGCTTTGAAGTAAAAAGTATTGGCAATATACAAGTTATGCTTGGTAAAGAAATTTTAGTGGCAAAGTCTGATCCAAAGAGAAGGCCTACAATTTATGACGCTGCAGACTTGGTATTACAAGATACTGCATATGTTTTTGCAATGTCAGTTTTGAATAAACGTTCTATTATTGAACCTTTGCGAAAGGATTTGATGTAAAGTCACGATTAACTGGTCATTGAATCGAAATAGCATATAGAGTTTTATTATATTTCATGAGCTTTAAATAGCTTTTTTAGAATTCGATTTGTTTTCAATATCGCAACTGGTAATGATCTCTTCGGTTATTGCCGTTGCCATTGCTGAGATCTTCACACCTTCCGCTGGTTCCATTAATTTCAATTGAATCAGCGTAAATAACCCTTCAGTTACTGCTACTTTTAAATCATTTACATCTAACTCTTTTCGTTCGTTATCAATTCCATATAAAAGATAATCCATTGAAATATTATGCTTTTCAGATATTTCTGCACAAGCTTCAAAAGGGATTCCACCTCTTTTTCTTGTGGTAGTTCCCCAGTTTTCCGTGTAACCAAGCTCTTTAGATAAGCCAGTCAAAGTATTAATTCCAGTAGTAGTCATGAGCCTAGAAAAAATATCTTTTGAAATCATGCGCATAGAGAAAACCTTATTTAAAAGTAACAAATAGTCTTGAAAGTAACATTTTGTTCGTCTATGATTCTGACATCTGGTTACGCAAAGTAACTGTCAGTTACTATCATGGGCAATTATTTATGTTAACAGGCAATATTACACTTACAGACTCACAATTTGAATCTCTAAAGCGCGATATTGTGTGTTCATCGCTCCCATTCCTCAGCGTAGAAGACTACGCACGCATAACAAACGACACTGAAGGCAACGTTCGCCAACAAATTCACCAAGGTCGTTTACCGATAAAAGCCAAACAAAAATCACGCGAAAAAACCTTCATCAACATGACTGCTATTCGTGCTGAAGCAGAGGCGGCTGCATAGATATGCCTTACTCAGCAACTAAAGATATCTACTTTCAAAAAGAAGCATGGGGCGATGTGGCTATTCAGCACCAAGGCCAAGTGCATCACTTTTCGAATTTAATGTCGCTGATTGCCTTCCTTCAACCCATCTACGGTCAAGACTTCAACTTAATCGAAGTCACCGATGAAAACTGGCAAGAGCTACATGAAGCGGGGGTGTTTGATGAACAGTAGAAACAATCAAGTTACAAACATACCTTGTAAAGTGGATGCACTGTCTTTGACGTGGTCACCTAACGAATTACTGCGTATTAAGCATTTAGCCAAAATAGGCGCGTGTGTCAAAACAGGCATTATTTCAGAGGCCAAAGAAAACACCTTATCGCGTCGCCTCAATATTCTTGAACGTAACAAGAACGAACAACTCATTAGCGTTAATGCATTCGATACGGCTGCCTATCAAAACATACTCGATATTTACGATGATGCTTGCAAAAACATTACCCGAGAATACAACGAGCGCAGTTATAAAAACTTAGACCTATCAAGCCTGACACTTGCCGAAAGTGAAGTCGCTGCCCGTTATGAATTATCACACATGCTCAAGGGCGAATTAGAAGTTGATACGGCGGCTAAATATGGTGACCGTTTAGATAATCTACTCGATAACATCGGTATCAATATGCTTGATACCTTATGTTGTGGTGAAGCCGAACGTTTCGTGTGTCGGTTAAATCACGTGTTCACAAGTGAAACCTACATGTGGACAGTACAAAACAATTCATCAGGCCGATTCAATTACACCTACTCAGCCAACCTTTACGCTGACGGTGAGCATGCAGGCATTATCTGTTGGGGTGGTAAAAACCTTGGCTGTTACGTGTCGTTCATGGGCTTAGGCTGTGACGCCTTAGATTTACATCGTCTTCATGAAGAAATCAAAAACATTCCCGAAATCAAAATTACCCGTATTGATTTAGCCCACGATGATTTTAGTGGTACTCGCTCAATTAATGTCGCGCGCAAGTATGCCAAAAAAGGTGGCTTCTGCTCTGGTGGTCGTCCCGCCTCATACATGTATATCGAATCAGGCCACTTAACCAAAAAAGTCGTTAAAGAGTTATGCAAAGACTATCGCTTTATTCCTGATAAAGGTCGTTCGCTGTATGTCGGCTCTCGTGAGTCAGGCAAGTTATTACGAGTTTATGAGAAGGGCATTCAAATGGGTGATCCGAATGATAAATGGGTACGTTGGGAATTAGAGCTGCATTCTAGCCAACGCGTTATTCCACTAGACACCATGATTAAACCGAGTGAATACCTTGCAGGGGCATATCCGGCTTTAGCGTTTTTAAATGCCGAGCAAAGCGTCATTAAGACCTCAATCAAAAAGGCCAAAATGACCATAGACCGCATCATTGAAAACCAAGTTATTTCAACCCGTAAAGCTATCAATATGATGCGCGTACTGTGCGATATGTCAGACAGCGACATTATTCAGAAATTCTTACAAGGCATCACAGAGCCTTACAGCAAAACATGGCTCCCTGACAGGCTATCGATATCGATAACCGAGCAGGAATACCTTAATCAACTTCAACCAATTCAACCAACCTAAACGAAAAATAGGAAATTATTATGTCAGTACTAAAAAACATTGTTGTTCTATCCGTAAAACTTGGCTCAGGTACCTCTAACAAATCAGGTGCGCCTAAACCGTACCAGTTCGCCAACGTGACTTACGCTAAACCTGCGCAAGACTTTCAAAACGAGCAACACAATATTCAACAAGCAGGCTTTGATACTCAAGAAGTGAACATGGCTTTTGATGTTGGCCTGTACAACAACTTCAAACAGAACTGCCCGTTCTTACAACCAATTAACCTAATTCTTGATGCCGACCCTGAAAACCCAGCGCGCAATATCGTGTCAGGTTTTGAGTTGGTTAAGTAGGGCTAACTGATGAATACGTTAGTTAATACGGAGTTTGAAGCCAAGTTAACTAGCGCTTGGTTCCTCATTAAAAGGAAAAAATAGCATGGCCATGTCATTTCTATTCGTTTTACTTCGCTTTATTAAAAAATTATTAGGGCTTTAGTCATGACAGAAGCCCAAGCAGATTTCTTAATTCAGTTACTCGTCGTCATTGCCGTTGTGGTGGTTTTTTATAGAGGCTACTCAACAGGGAGTCGTGATAGTGACTGAATTATTAACCATTTCAACCGTCTCTGGATACCTATGTGTTGCATGGTTATCTGGTTACGGCATTGGAAAAGCACACTCGCTTTTAAGAGTGTTAATCAAACGTTCCTCAGGGACATATTAAAAAGGTACATAGTATGAACAAGAATAAAGTTCAGGTTTTAAAAGAAAAAATGATGTCAAAAGGTACAGCAATTAAAACATCAATTGCTACAGGGTGTTTCGTGATGGCTGCTAACGCCAATGCTGCAATTGTTCAAGCTGATGCTGATGCGGTTGTTGCTGAAGTACTGGCTGATTTAGGTATTGCTGTTGCGGCGGGTTTTGCCATTTTCGGTACGGCTACTGCGGCTAAAGCAGGCTTTGGCATGTTATCTCGTTTCATCGGTAAAGGTGCACGCGGCTAATTTTTTCTCGGGGGGTGCAGGCCCTTGTGGTCTGCCCCTTCGAGACAAAATTATTAAGAGGGCACATTCATGCTTAAATTTATTTCTTTATTTATTCTACTTTTCATCTCGTTCAACTCCCATTCTTACAATCGCGTATTCACACCAATTAACAATGCAAAAATAGTTCATGGCCAAGGCGCTACCGTTCGAAACCTTATCGGTGCAGGTAATACTTTAGCAGGGCGGTCACGTGTTGCGGCTGCTGTTACTACTGGTGGTAAGTTTGCTGTCGCTACTTTAAATCCTCGTTCTGCTCTTGGTTTGGGCATTCAATTTGCTAAAGCTAATCCTTATGCTTTAGCAGCAATGGCGGCATCTATTTATTTTCAAGATGAGATAGGTGAGTGGTTTGCCTCTCCTGAAAAGACAGGTGAAAACTTTGATTTTAAATCTCCTGAATTGAAGCAAGTTTGGTCAGCCTCTTGTGGTGCATCTTCTCACTCTGTCCCTGTTTCTGGTACTGGTGATATGCCTTTAACGCAAACGGTTGCTAATAATTGCGGTCCTCAATTAGCACCTTTATTTGAGGCTAATGCACCCTCGCACCTTTGTTATGGTGACATTGTTTGTACAGCTACTTTTTCTGAAGGCTCTATTTTATTTAAACGCGAATTAAATGGAGTTTTACTTAGTCGTAGTTCTTCTCCTGTTGTTGTATTTAATAAGTTAGAGGAGGAGTCTTGGCAATGTCCTCCTGCTGCCAATCCTTCTTATGTTATACCTTTCGATTTAAATGGTGATGGTATTCCAGATAAGTGTTTTAACCCTGTAACGGCTGATAAATATTTGCCTACCCCTGTTACTCTTGATGATGCTCTTCCTCAGTATGCAGATGACCTAATGGAGTGGCATAACACTTCCATTGATGCGTTGAAAAATTGGGAACCCGACCCTTCAGCACCTCATAACCCTCAATTAACACCTTATGTTGATACCGCTACGGGCAATATAGAACCTGAATATATTAGCTCTTACAATCAGCCTTCAGTTTCTTCAACAACTAATGAATACATGAAACTTGTTTCTTCAGGCGATTACCAAACTGCTGATGCAACTGCGCCTAATTATGTTCCTGCTGAAATGGTTCAGCCTATACAAACTGCAATTACATCAACTTTTAATAATACACCGTTCATTGATCCGGTTACTGGTGCTGTTAGTACTCCTATGACCTCTACTGATGGGGCGGCAACCCCGCTGCCAACGCCTACTGGTACTGTTAATAGCCCTGTAAATGTTACTGGTGACATTACGGTTAATGTAGAAATTCCAGAAGATGACACGATTTCACAAACTGAGTATGAGCAGTCTAACGCTAAGTTCTTTGACCAATTCAATACGCAAGCACAATTAGAGCAAACCAAAATTGACACTAAATTGGAGGATTTAAAAACACAAGATTCTGATTTTATCGACTCATTAACACCTGACATTACTAATTTTGCTGTACCTGACTTTCCAACACTCGCCAGTATTTGGCCTAGCTTTTCAACGGGTAAATGTATCGCTTTAATACAACCTGCTTCGGTTGGTGGACTTAAACAAAACATTACGTTTGATGCACATTGTCCGCCTTACAATACCTACATCCATCCGTTATTAGTCTGGTTGCTTTACATGGCAACGGCTTTGTATGTATTTCACTTAGCTCATGAAACATTAGGGAGAAAATAATGGGTGTTATTGCTGCTTTTTTAGGAACAATATTTTCAGGTATAACAGGGCTTATATCTGTTTTCTTAGCGCGTAAAGCGGCTTTTTCAGTTGCCTACATTGCTGTTTATGTTGCGATTGCGGCTGTCTTTATTGCCGCCATGAATGCGGGGTTAAGTGCAATTGCTTCATCTGTACCGAGCAACCATGCCATTGTTGCTGGTCTTTCTTTATTACCATCAAATACTACGCAATGTATCGGTATTGTCAGTGCTGCTCATGTTGCTGCACTTGCGTTTAGGTTTAAAGACGTACTACTTAACTTTAAGGTGAACGCATAATGGCAACATTTATAGAAGGACGTCGAGGCTCAGGCAAATCAAAATGGGCGGTGGCTAAAATTCAGCTCTATTTGAATGA
>OJET01000017.1_pt1 | contig 101924 bp, 84 predicted proteins | sample 1593941 | NCBI WGS metagenome assembly OJET01 (sample SAMN05416869, study PRJEB24817) | seawater metagenome | isolation source: Sea water | place: Canada:Atlantic | collected 2013-11 | reverse complement strand
CTATTAATCTGTGCGGGGATTATATTATGCAGGGCCACGTTTTGTGAACGTCTTGCCTTGAAGGTGCTTTTTTAGTTTAAGAATTGTGATATCTGCTTATAAAGCTTCGAATTTTAAACCCAATTGCTAGTTCTGCTGTAAACCTAGGGAGAAATGCAGTTTCTGCTGATTATCAATAATAATCGCTTCATAGTCAGGCAGGTTGTCAATAAATGCCATGCCTTGCTCTAACCCTAGAACAAAAAGCGTTGTCGATAACGCATCAACGTAAGTGGGATCTTGTCCAATGACTGAAACACTGACCACCTGTTGAGCTGACTTACCTGTTTTAGGGTTGATAATATGATGATAGCGCACCTCATCTTCAATAAAGTAACGTTCATAGTCGCCAGAAGTTGAAATAGCTTCATTACTCAAGGGCAAATGTACTGCAGTTTTATCACTCGCTCTAGGATGTTTGATTCCCACCAACCACGGACGACCTTTGCGATCGCCTAGCAACCCGGTATCACCGCCCGCACTAACCAAACCATGTTTAATGCCCGACGATGCTAATATGGCTAAGCAGTTTTTTACCGCATAACCTTTAGCAATACCGCCCAAATCGATTTTAATTTTAGGGTGTTTAAAACTAATTGTTTGCTGCTCTTTGTTAAGAACTAAGCCTGTGTGATCAATAGCCGCGAGCGCTTGCTGAATTTGTTGGTTATTCGGTTTTTGTTTTATTCGATAGTCGTACTGATAGCCAATCGATGCATAAGTAATGTCAAAGGCCCCATCACTCTGTTGAGATATTCGCTCGGCTTTGGCAAGTAAGTTAAAAAGCTCTAATGATATTTTTACAGGCTCATTTGGTGCTAAACGATTTACTGTCGATAACTCGCTTTCAGGTTTGTAAGGGCTCATTTCCTGATCAATGCGGCGCATCTCGTTTTCGACCGCAGAAATAATATTGTTTACCCGCGTTTGTTCTGAATTTTGGTCACCGATTTTGGCAGCTTCGGTTGGCAGCCAAAATTCAACGTGTGCTTGAGTGCCCATCACTTTAAAACTATGTTTATGCCACTGTGCATTGGCAGTATTACTACTGAGTAGCAAACTAAGTGTTGCGATAAAAGTCCAAAATAAAGTACGCATATGCTCTACTCACTCGTTAAAATTAGCTTGTTACGGCCTGTTTTTTGGTATTACTTTGTTGTAAAAACAAGGCAAAAACACCACCAATAAAGGCGGTAAATGCCGCAAAATCAAATGTTGTCATGGCGCCAATACCACCTTGCCACAATATACCTGCCATATAAGCGCCAACAGCGCCACCAATACCATATACGCCGCCGATATAAATTGCTTGTCCGCGGCTTTGCTGATTGGCATTAAAGTGTTGCTGAATAAAGGCAATACTAGCGCTATGGTACAAACCAAAACTTAAGGCATGAATGAGTTGTGACACGGCTAAGGCAATATCGCTGTCGGCATAATGTCCGACAATATACCAGCGTAATGCGGTTAATAAAATGCTACTGCTGATCAGTGTTTTTAATGAGAAACTTTTAAAAAATAAACCCGCAAAAATAAAAATACCAATTTCGGCAACTACACCAATCGCAATAAAGATCCCGATGAGAAAACCAGAATAAGCCAAGTTTTTTAGGTATAAAGCAAAAAACACATAATACGGGCCAAAGCTCATTTGTAGCATTAAACCAGCGAAGAAGAATAGTAAAAAATTACTATTGAATACTTTATCTTTAATCGATGAGTTATCGGTTTTTGCGAGACTTTTAATACGAGGTTGTTGACTCACTAAGGTCGAAAAAAAGAGCCCAGCTAGAATGGCAATACCAATATAACTAAAAGCTTCTGCTGAGTAACGTTCAATTAACTCGCCACCAAGCATAGCAACAATGATAAAACCGATACTGCCCCACAATCGAATACGGGCATATATCTTGGCGCTTTTGCGAATAGAGTTTAATGTCATCACCTCAAGCTGCGGTAATATGGCGGTCCAAAACAAACTAAACATCGCCAAACTAAACATCAACGGCCAATAACTTACTGTCCAAATAATTAAGCTAAAGCTCAATAGTGATAATAAAGCGCCAATTTTTACTATGGTTAATTGTTTACCTGATTTATCTGCCAGCTGCGCCCAAAGTGTTGGTGCGACGATTTTAGTGGCAGTTATCACCGCTAAAATTTCGCCAATTTCCAGCGAAGTGAAACCTCTTGCATCGAGGAATACCGATAAAAAAGGCACCACTAAACCTAAAATACCGAAGTACCAAAAATAGTTCGCCGACAGACGAACAAATTGTTTTGAAGCCACTAGTTAGAAATCCGTTGGTCGTTACTGCTATTTCTAAGCCATCTTTTCATTGCTTAGAAATAGCAGCATAAATTGAGTTAGCGCTCAATATCTGGCGTTTCACAAACAACATCAGCATTTTGTGCTCGATGCCTTAAGTAATGATCCATCAAAGTCAGTGCTAACATTGCTTCTGCAATAGGTACCGCGCGAATACCAACACAAGGATCATGACGCCCTTTAGTAACAATATCAGCAGACTGCCCTTCAAGGTCAACAGTTTTACCGCTAACACCAATACTTGATGTTGGTTTAAGAGCAATAGAGGCGACAATAGGTTGACCAGAAGAAATACCACCTAAAACACCGCCAGCATGATTTGAAGCAAAACCTTCAGGGGTTAATTCATCACGATGCTCTGAGCCTTTTTGATTAACAACAGCAAAGCCATCACCCACTTCCACGGCTTTAACGGCATTTATGCCCATTAATGCATGAGCAATATCAGCATCTAAGCGATCAAAGATAGGCTCACCTAAGCCAACAGGTACATGATTAGCCACCACCATTAGCTTCGCGCCAATCGAATCTTTTTCTCGCATAATGCCACGAAGTAGTTCATCTAACTGCTCAAGTTTATTAGCATCAGGAAAGAAGAATGGGTTTTCTTCAACAATATTCCAATCAATATTCTCTGCACAAACATCACCAATTTGAGTGACACAAGCTTGGATAGTAATACCAAACTTTTGTTGTAAATATTTTTTAGCAACGGCGCCAGCCGCAACACGCATCGCAGTTTCGCGCGCAGAAGAACGACCGCCACCACGGTAGTCACGAATGCCATACTTTTGCCAATAAGTGTAATCAGCATGTCCAGGGCGAAAGGTATTAGCGATATTGCCGTAATCTTGTGAGCGTTGATCGGTGTTTTCAATCAGTAAGCCAATCGGCGTACCGGTTGTTTTACCTTCAAAAACACCTGACATGATTTTCACTTCGTCTGCTTCACGACGGGCGGTGGTAAAACGAGAAGTTCCCGGCCTGCGACGGTCAAGATCATGTTGCAAATCAGCTTCACTGAGCTCAATACCAGGTGGGCAACCATCAATAATGGCACCTAAACCTAATCCATGGCTTTCACCAAATGAAGTAACCGTGAATAACTTACCAAATGTATTGCCTGACATAATGATGTTGACCCGTAAATATTGTTTCGCGAAATCGCCAATTAACTCATTGACGTACTTTTATTTATTGCTGGAGAATTCCTGCTGATGTTGCTGTAGTTGTGCTTTGGTTATTCGAAATACACCATGGCCACCACGCTCAAATGTTAGCCACTGAAATGGCACATTAGGAAATGCAGCGGTTAAATGCACTTGTGAGTTACCCACTTCACAAATGAGAACACCATTATCATTTAAATGGTTTGCCGCCTCGCTCAGAATTCGACGAGTAATATCTAAGCCATCAAAACCACTACCTAAACCCATTTTAGGCTCATGCAGAAATTCTTGTGGCAATGCGTCAACATCTTCTTGATCAACATAAGGAGGATTAGTCACTATTAAATCATAGCTTTGCCCTTCAACCCCAGAAAAAACATCAGAATAAATTGGAATAACTTGTTCTACTAGGCCATGACCTTCAATATTCATTTGCGCAACATTTAGGGCATCAACAGACAAATCAGCAGCATCAACATCTGCTTCAGGGAAATTAATCGCACAAGCAATTGCAATACAACCACTACCGGTACATAAATCTAAAATTTGCTGCGGTGCAGAATCAACTAAGCCTTCAAATTTATTACCTATCAGTTCACCAATTGGTGAGCGAGGCACTAAAACGCGTTCATCGACATAGAATGGTAAACCACAAAACATCGCTTGGTTAGTTAAGTAGGCAGCAGGCAAGCCTTCAGTAATTCGACGTTCAAATAAAGCTAATATTGCCTGTTTTTCTTGTGTAACCAATCGGCACTGCATTAATTCATCAACCATATCGCTAGGTAATGACAACTGATGCATAATCAAGGTTATTGCTTCATCCCAAGCGTTGATAGTGCCATGACCAAAATATAGCTCAGCTTGATTAAATTGACTGGCACCAAAACGCACATAATCACCAATGGTGTGCAATTGTTCGCTCACATCTGCAAAATTTAATGTTTCCACATATTCCTCTAATATCTCAGCGCCGTAATTATTTTAAGGGCTATATTAACCTTTCGCTTGTTATTGTTCGTCGATGTTTTTAGACTTCACCAATGAAATTTAAAGACGCACTTAACGCGGAAGAAAAAAAGTTGTTTAAAAATGCCATAGGTAAGGTAAAACCTATGGTGCAGGACAGAGTACACCCCGAAAAAAGAACCATCAAGCAGAAAACAACGTTAGCAAGACAAAAAGATAAAAAAGTTGTCGCTGAGTTTCATTTTTCAGATGAGTTTGAACCTGATTTAAATAGCCAAGGCCCAGTAAAATATGTTCGTGAAGGTGTTGATAGCTATGAAGCTAAAAACCTTCGTCGAGGACAATATGTACCAGATCTTATTCTTGATTTACATGGCCTTGATCAACATCAATCAAAACGCGAAATAGCCGCTTTACTTGCTGCTTGTGAAAAAGAACATGCGCAATGTGTTTGTATTGTTCATGGCCTAGGCGCGCGGATATTAAAAAATAAAGTTCCCCACTGGTTAGTACAACACCCTGACGTAATGGCTTTTCATCAAGCGCCATTAGAATGGGGTGGCAATGGCGCGCTACTTGTTCTGGTTGAGTTGAAAGATAAATTCGTTCGCGACTAAACAGTAACGCGCTAATGAAGTCACATTACTGTTTACAATATGACTTCATTAGGTGAAACCAAGGTAACAAATTCACCTAACATTCTTGTTGTATCATATTCAATTTGTGCCACTGATGCAGTTTGGAATATTGGCATAGTGTTATCACTTGTTAATTCTGCCACTAAATAGCTAACTAATGGCATGTGCGACACCAATAAAATCTTTTTATATTGCTCAAGGCTAAACAAAGCATCTAAGTAATCATGCACTTCTTTTGCATTATCTTCTGGAGTAATGAAACTTAGTGTTTTTCTTGCGCCTACTGATTTTAGTTGCTCAATAACTGTATCTGCAGTTTGTTGTGCTCGTAAATAAGGGCTAACAAAAACACAATCAAACGAGTGCTGATTTTCAGCCAACCATTGCGCAGATGTTCTAGCTTCATTGATCCCATTTTCTGTTAATGGTCTTAATGCATCTGAAGGCGCAATATTTTCAGCTTGGCCATGACGCATAACAAAAATTTGCATAACTACCTTAATTTAAACGAACTTTATTATTTGCGGCTATAGTAAAGGAATTCTTTAACTTTTTATAACATCCGTTAAGAATAAAATGGACTCACCTTATTCCTTAGGGTAATTTAGAAAGATAACAAAAATAGGACTCTAGCCACAATAAAATTGCGCTATAGGTCAAATTTTGCGGGAGAAATTGTGAAAAAAAGCCCTAATGACGCAAAGCAATATCAAGCGATTACGCTAACCAACGGTTTACGCACATTATTGGTTCACAACCCAGAATCAAGTAAGTCTGCCGCTGCCTTAGCGGTTAATGTTGGTCACTTTGATGACCCAATTCATCGTCAAGGGCTTGCCCACTTTCTCGAACACATGCTATTTTTGGGTACAGAAAAATACCCTGATGGTAGTGAATACCAGAAATTTATTAATGAACATGGCGGCAGCAATAACGCATGGACTGCCACCGAACATACCTGCTTTTTCTTTGATATAGGCCAACAACACTTTGCAGCCGCAATAGAACGTTTTGGTGAATTTTTTACTGCACCGTTACTTTCAGAGGAGTTTGTTAATAAAGAACGTAAAAATATTGACGCCGAATTTAAACTTAAACTTAAAGATGATATTAGACGCCTTTATGACGTCCATAAAGAAACCATTAACCAAAACCACCCTTTTGCTAAGTTTTCCGTGGGAAGTAGTGAAACATTAGCGGATAAAGCAGGTTATAACTTACGTGATGAAGTGTGTGATTTTTTTCAAAAAAATTATCAAGCTCATTTTATGACCTTAGTTTTGGAAGGACCACAGGCTATTGCAGAATTGGAAGATTTAGCAAAAAAACATTTTTCCAAGATCAAATCAAATAGCGTTACTAAAGCTAAAATTGAGCAACCGCTTTATCATACCGAACATCAAAAACAATGGATTAAAGTTCGCCCGGTTAAAAATGATCAACAGCTAATCATTAGCTTTGCTATGCCAAGTATTGACAAATTCTACCGCCACAAACCAGAGGCTATTCTTGCTTATTTAATTGGTCATGAAGGTCCTGGCAGTATTTTATCATTACTTAAAAGCAAACAATGGGCATTGGCGCTAACCGCAGGCTCTGGAATAAACGGCTCTAACTTTAAAGATTTCAATATTAACATCTCACTATCTGAGTTAGGCGAGCAAAACACTAAATCCATTATCAATATTGTATTTTCTTATATTAAGTTATTGAAAAACGCACCGTTGAATGAACAATATTACCGAGAGAAAAAAGCATTAGCAGAGTTATCATTTTCATATCAAGAAAAGCTTTCACCACTTGATTCAGCAAGTCAGCTTGTTATCAACATGCAGCATTACCCTGAGCAAGATTATATTTTCGGTGATTATGTTATGGAAGGTATGGATGAATCAGCATTTAACATCTTACTCAGCTATATGGTGGCGACAAACCTTCGAATAATTACCGTTAGCCAACAATTTGACGAGCATAAAGAAAATAAAGTCAGTAAATGGTATCAAGTCCCCTACTCTGTTAGTGATATCCCTTCTGCTCAAATTGAAGAATGGCAGAACACACCTCATATTGAGCAGCTATTTTTACCAAACGAAAACGCCTATATTGTTGCACAACCACAACTTATCGCTTATCAAGATAAAGATAACAACCCGTTAACTCCACCGATAAGTATTTGCCAACAAGATGGCTTATGCGTTTGGTTTAAACATGACACCAGTTTTAATACCCCAAAAGGTTACATATATATATTAATCGACTCACCAAAGGTAATAGAAAGCGCCAGTAATATTGCTATGACACGTTTGTTTATTGATCTTTATAGTGATGCAGTAGTTGAAGAACATTACGATGCCGAGTTAGCGGGTATTCACTATCACCTGTATTCTCATCAAGGTGGTATGACATTGCAGCTTTCCGGTATTAGTACTAAACAAGGGCAATTATTACCATTATTACTTTCCAGTCTCCTTAACTGTGCGTTTTGTCAGGAAAAATTTGAGTTGTTCAAACAGCAACTTATAAGCCACTGGAGAAATGCGGAAAGCAGTAAATCGATTTCACAGCTGTTCGCAACGCTTAGTGCAAGCATGCAACCCAAAAGCCCTAGCAGCCAAACATTAATTGCTTCACTAGAAAAAGTCAGCTTTGATGGCTTTAAAGACTTTATTTCACAAATATTCGACCAAGTGGCAATAGACGCCTTAATTCATGGTAATTGGCCAAAGAGTGCTGCAGAACAAATGATTAAAAGCATACAGCGAGAGTTTGGGCCACATTTATCGCAAGAAAGTATAGTGAAAATTCCTTGTGTGGATATTCAGGAAAAGCAACAAATAACCATACCCATGTTATTGCCTGAACATGACCACGCTGCAGTACTTTATTATCCTATGCCCGATAAAGACTTACGTTCAGTGGCATTAACCATGTTAACCAACCAGTTACTTTCTCCTATTTTTTTCCAGGAAATGCGCACTGAAAAACAATATGGTTATTTAGTTGGTGTTGGCTTCATTCCTATAAATCGCTACCCAGGTATTGCCTTTTATATCCAGTCACCTCATACCGACTCTTCAACACTAACATCTGCAATGAATGACTTTATTGGCAGAGCTGCGGATTATGTCAAAGCTTTACCAGAAGAGCACTGGCAACATCTGCAGTTTGGCCTTGCAAGCCAATTACAAGAAAAAGACACAAATTTAAGAATAAAAAGCCAACGATACTGGGCTGCTATTTGTAATAAAGAAGCTTCCTTCACACAAAAACATCAACTTATTGAAACCATAAAATCATTATCAATTGTCGATATAATTAACTTTATTCAGCAACACTTTCATGGTGCAATTACTGACGACCGCTTGTCATTATTAAGCTATGAAAACAATGACCAATTTGAAAGTATGGTGAAAAAACTTCCCACTACCGACAATAGCGAATTATTGCTAAAAAAATGTCAAAGAAAATACTAACCCTGCCGATATAGTTATATGTGTTAAAAATCATTCACTTTATATTGTTATAACTTAAATAGCAGCAATGATTGACTTAATCACCCGCATCACATTTAATGGGGTGTGACGTCCAAAAAATAATAATATCAGGCATATCCATTAAGTTACTTCATCTAGGATATGGGCTTCACTACCATAAGGTTGTATTAGTGCATTTATTTTTTTTCAAACAAAGACTACTTTCCAAGTTTTCTATCTTCTGTACTTTTTTTGCATGTTCTATAGCTTTATCGCTTGCTATTCAAACTTACGCATTCGCCAATAACGTCAACCAAACGCCATTAAAATTTGAGCGCATTTCAATCGCTGAAGGTTTATCACAAAGCTATGTTTACGATATTATTCAAGATGATAATGGCTTCATATGGATTGCGACACAAGATGGTTTAAATCGTTATGATGGCAAAAACTTTGTTTATTACCGCCATGATAGTACCAACAAGAATTCAATCGCTGACAATTTCATCCGTAAACTTTTTATCGATAATAAAAATGTTCTCTGGGTTGGCACTAATGAAGGCTTAAGTCGTTACAACGAATCATTAGATAATTTCGATAACTTTTACCACCAAGCCAATGACAGTAATTCGCTCAAAGACAATGAGATTTGGGACATATATCAAAATAACCAAAGTACACTATTCGTATCAACGAAAGAAGGCATGCAAAAATTTGATACTGAAAATGGTAACTTTACCCGTATTCGCTTTCGTGGTTTTGAAAATGTACTAAAAGAAATTAAAACCATCTTTCAAGACGAAAAAGGCAATTACTGGTTAGGTACTTATGATCAAGGAATATTTTTAACCAATAGCACAATGTCTTCCGTTGTATCCTTAAACGATAACAACAAGTGGAACCTGCAGCTTAACGCAAGTGCCCTTTACGATTTAAAATTTATTGATAATCAATATTGGCTCGGAACGAATAATGGCCTTTTTATTATTTCGCAAGATTACGAAGTTGTTAAGCACTACAGTGAGAGCAGTCAGGAAATCAACTTAAAACTACTATCAAATAAAGTTCGATCTATTGAACAACTTAACGACTCGGCTATTTGGTTAGGTACAACTAATGGCCTAAATAGTATTAATATACTGACAGGTGAAGTCAATTCTTATCAAAGTACAGCACATAAAAACTCACTCCCCTTCAATCTAATTTTAAAAGTGTTTAAAGATAAAACTGACAAGCTATGGTTAGGTACGAATGGCGGCGGTATAAGCACGTATAACCAAATGCAATTGAAAGTAAACCATGGCTTATTTAATTATGATAATCCTAGCCAAGCTGTATACGCTTTTGCAGAAACTTCTGACGGAGTAACATGGTTTACAACGGATGATGGTAAACTAAATAAAATTGATAACAATGGGCAAATTAGCCAAGAAAAAATTAAAAACGACATACCTATTTCACATCTACTTGTGGATGAAACAGATAACTTTTGGTTAAAAACAGAACAAACAACACCATCATCCCCCGGTAAATTATATTATTACCAAACCGGTGTAGGGAAGCTTGTTGAACATTCTGGCTGGGCAAACAAATCAACTCATAATGACTTTAGCAACTTAGTATTAGCTGATGGAAAAATGTGGTTTATTAATGAAGACAAGATTTTTACTTCTTTCGATTTGAATTCAAGTACAGTAAATGAGCATACACAAGATTTATTGAACACATTTACCGCTATTGAATACGATAATAGTGATAAGATTTGGTTGTCTACCCCTGACAATCAAATTTTATATTACACGATATCAACAAATAAATTTTCAAATATTGTTTTTAACATCCCAGAAAAATTACAATTTGGAAGTGTTTCAAATATAGGTTTATCCAAAAACTGGATTTGGCTTGGATCTCGTGGACAAGGTATTGCACTTTATAACAAGCAATCAAAGCTTATATCTGTGATTAATGAAAGTGCTCATCTTAGTAATAACTTTATTGCAGATATCGTTGTAGATAGCCAAGAAAATGCTTGGGTTTCTACTAACAGAGGAATAAATGCAATCACTCCTAGTACTAAATCAGTGAAGTCATTTAATAAAGATCTACAAATTGATACTAATGAGTTTATCAGCGATAGTGCCATATTAACTACTAATGATATTATTTTCTTTGGTGGAATTAATGGCTTCCATTCTTTCACACCTAGAAGCTTACTTGAAATTGAGCAAAGTATTGGTTCCCCTTACCTCACAAGTATTCTAATCGCAAATAAGGAAGTTGACTTATCACGTCAAGGCGAAGATACGTTTAACCTTACTAAAGCACCTAATTCGCTTCATGGATTAAATTTAAACCATGAGCAATCCCCGTTCAGTGTAGAGTTTGTCACACCTAATGTTAACCTCCCAAGTCATTTAAAATATCGTTATCGTTTAATTGGGTTAGAAGAAGACTGGATAGACGCAGGGAGAAACAACTTACGTGCTACTTATACTAATTTAAGTCCTGGTGAATATACATTCGAAGTACAAGCTTATGATTTGCAAAACAATCAAGAAAGCCAAATAAAAACTCTCAACATTACTATTATGCCGCCATGGTGGTTATCGCGTAGTGCCATTTTATTTTATAGCCTAATCACCATATTGATTATTGGCTATATTCTGCAACAAATGAGGCATAAACGGTTATACCACTTACAAATTAAGCTAAGTGAAGAACGTTTAAAGCTATCTCTTTGGGGTAGCGGCGATGAAATGTGGGACTGGAATATTAAGAAAGGTAAGATATACCGCTCTAATATATGGGGCATTCTTGAATTCCCTCAAGATGGCAAGCGTAATGTTGGTGCTGATCAAACGAATATTCACTTGCAGGATATCCCAAGAGTAAGAGAAGCACTAAACCAGCACTTTGAAGACAGTAGCCAACATTTTGAAGCAACCTATCGTGTAAAAGACAAAGATGACAAATGGATTTGGGTGCTTGACCGAGGAAAAATTGTTGAGCGTGATGAAAAGAAAAAACCCACTCGAATGACTGGGACATTAAAAGATATTAGCCAAATAAAGCGCGCAGATGAACGCCTAAAGCTATTCGCAAAATGTATTGAAAATATTTCCGATGCCATTGTTATTTATGATCGTCAATTTACCGTTGTCGACGTAAACAAAGCTTTTCAACGCATTACAGGAAAAACAAAACAGCAAATGCGTGGCTCTCTTTTAAAGTTTGAACAATACCCTGAAAGTTTTAATCAAAATGTTAAGAAGCACTTGATCACAAAGGGCAGTTGGCACGGTGAAATTGAAAGTATTCGCGACAATGGTGAGCTTTATTTAACTGACTTAAATATTGATATTATTAAAGATGAAACTGGCAATATTTCTCATTTTGTTGGCGTTTTCTCCGACATCACTAAACGTAAGCAAACCGAGGCTGAATTAAGAAAGCTTGCCAACTCTGACACGCTCACAGGGTTACCTAATCGCTCATATTTCCAAGCTAACCAACAACGATTAGTAAATAATAAAATCCCTCATGCCTTATTGGTTTTTGATTTGGACAACTTTAAAAAAGTAAATGACTCTCTAGGTCATGAAGTCGGCGATGTCTTACTTTGTAAAGTTGCAGAGCGTATTAGAAGTCTAGGAAGAAACCAAGATAGCGTTTATCGACTGGGTGGTGATGAGTTTAGTTTGATTGTTGAAAACACTAACGATATCCATACCACTACGTCAATCGCAAAACAGGTATTAGACTCTATAGCGTTGCCACTTAAACTTAAAAGCCAAGAGATTGTACTTTATAGTAGTATTGGTATTGTGCTTTACCCTGAAGATGGCATAAACCCGCAGGAATTATTAAAAAATGCTGATACGGCAATGTATCACGCTAAAAATTCTGGTGGTAACAAGTATCAATTTTTCAGCGACTCAATGAACAAAACAGCCGTCAAACGCTTACAAATTGAAAACCTAATTCGTCATGGATTAAAGGAAGATTTTTTCTCAGTCTTTTACCAACCTAAAATTGAGATTGCCACAGGCAAAATTGCAGGTATGGAAGCTCTTGTACGTTTTGAAACTCCTAGTAAGGGTATTATTAGCCCTGTTGTGTTTATTCCAGTATCTGAAGAGACAGGACAAATTATTGATATTGGTGAAGTTGTACTTCGCAAAGCCTGTTTTGCTACCAAGAAATGGGTCGACGCTGGATTATTCGAAGGACGCATCGCAGTTAACTTATCAGCCGTGCAATTTACTCAGCCAAATTTAGTTGCCATGATAGCGAATGCATTAAAAGAAAGTGGATTATCTGCTAAGTATTTAGAGTTAGAAATAACTGAAGGCACGGTAATGGACTCTCCACAAAAAGCCATAGATACCATGTTGCAAATTCGTGCTATGGGTATTCATTTATCCCTAGATGATTTTGGGACGGGTTATTCTTCGCTTGCCTATTTAAAGAAATTTCCACTTAATACTTTAAAAATAGATAAGGCATTTGTCGATGATATTGAAACCTCAGAACAAGGTCGAAATATGGTGGCAACAATAGTCACTATTGCCCATAACCTTGGTATGCAAGTTGTAGCAGAAGGTGTTGAAACTAATCAGCAACTGAGCTTTTTATCTGGCCTTCGCTGTGAGCAACTACAAGGATACTTATACAGTAAACCATTACCTGAAAATGACTTTCAAAAGTATTTACTGTCTTTTCAAATTACCAACAGATCAACTTCATTCGGTAAAAATTCCATTTAAACATAGAGTGTCAATTTTATGTCATTCTCTTCCACCTAATCTATAGAACAAGTTTAAAGCCTTATAAATAATGACTTTAAACTTGTGGCACAGTTCTCGCTTATATCCTATTGAGTTTAATTATAATTTTAATAAGGAAATAACATGCTTAGTTCATTAATTCTATCTTTAGCAATGTCAGCGACACCTACTCCGTCAGCGGATACGAATGCAATTGAAATAATAGAAGCTGGCACTAAACGAACTCAAGTTCGAATTGGTACCAAGCGCACTCAAGTTCGCATTAATACTCAAAATATTACTATTGAAGAAGTTGGAACCAAACGCACTCAAGTTCGTATCGGCACTAAACGCACCCAAGTTCGCATTAATGATCAAAAAGTATTCACTGAAGAAGCGGGGACCAAACGCACTCAAGTTCGAATCGGCACCAAGCGCACTCAAGTTCGCATCTAGGAGTCATTATGCTTAATCTAATAAAATCTCTATTTGCTAATGAAGCAAAAGAAAACGCTATCGCGGCAAGCATCGAAATTAAAGAGATGCCAGCAAGCACATGGTGGAATTAGGCTCTTTAAAGCATTTTAATAGCTTTAAACGAGAAAAGGATACAATGCTACAAGGAAGTTAGCGTTTTAATATTATCAGGCCCTTTAGCCCGATAATTTAACAAAGGAAGGTTAGATGCCTAAGCTGAAAAAAGTAAGCAGTCAAAACCAAAGCGCTGATATGTCTTTACGCGTTTCTTCATACAAAACATTGGCCAGATCAATGGACCAAATACCAAGCCAGCCGTTGCCCATCGCTTAGCGCCCAAACCACTACTAATAGCCTGACAATAAAAAAACAATGAAAAAACAATAGCTAGTATTGCTAGAAAGAACAAACTCACGTTTTACCTACTTCAAAAATAATACAAATAAATTACAAGTGTTATCAAACGTGCGCATCTTATCAACATTAGAGTAATTGTTCAAAAAATATTATTTTACCACCGTCACTCTTCGCCATCTATGGCATCGTGACACACTGTTCGTCCTGAATATAAAAAAGAGGCAATAAATTGCCTCTTTAAGAGTCCATTTATTGCCTAGTTTACGGTGAAATTATTCCACTAATAAACAAGGCTTAAATCATTAATTACGATGAATAGTAACTTTCACCTTCTTGTGCCATTTTAACTAAAGCGTCACAAGGTTCGAATCGTTCGCCAAATTCCGCTTGCCATTGGTTCAATTTACTCACCAAAGTGCCTGCACCTATCTTATCAATATAGTTAAATGGACCGCCAAGGAATGGTGGAAAACCAATACCAAAAATAGCGCCGATGTCACCATCACGAGCGTTACGAATAATGCCTTCATCCAAACAACGGGCGGCTTCATTAAGCATCATGTAAACACAACGTTCAACTTGTGCCTCAGAAACAGCTTTGTTACTCGTTTGTAGTCCGAGTGAACTATAAACACCTTCATCAACCAACTTCTTTTTGCTCTTAGTATTATATTGATAGAAACCTTTTTTAGCTTTCTTACCTAAACGACCATCAGCAATCAATTTAGAAAAAGCTGCTGGAGGAGCAAAACGTTCACCTAATTCAGCTTGTAAAATTGGGCCTATTTTAGAGCCAACATCAATACCAACTTCATCCAGTAATTGCATAGGTCCAACAGGGAAACCAAATTTCACCATGGCTTTATCTAAGGCTTCAATTGAACAACCTTCAAGTAATAACATGCCAGCTTCATTCATATAAGGCGCCAAAATACGATTCACATAAAAACCGGCTTTGTCTTTTACAACAATTGGGGTTTTACCTTGTTTTTTAGCAAACGCAACAGTTGTTGAAATAGTTTGATCTGAGGTCTTATCGTGAGCAATAATTTCGGCTAGCGGCATTTTATCCACAGGTGAAAAGTAATGTAGGCCGATAACATTTTCTGGGCGTTGTGCTTTTTCAGCAATTTGTCCAATCGGTAAACTTGACGTATTACTCGCGAAAATCGTACTTTCTTTACAATGGCTTTCAATATCTGCCACCATGTTTTGTTTTAGCGTTAAATCTTCGAAAACCGCTTCAACCGCAATATCAACATTGCTAAAACCGGTAAATTCGGTTGTACCCGTGATATTTGCTAGCTGATTTTGCATTTCACTATGGCGCATAAAGCGACGCTTAACTTTTTTATTCAATAAGTCATAACCATATTTAAGTGCATGGCTAATACCTTGATGTGAAATATCTTTAATACGTACTGGTAGTTTTGCTTTGGTTGCCGTTACAAAAGCAATACCGCCGCCCATTAAGCCACCACCAAGTACCGCAACACTTTCGATCTTAGCAGGTTGAATGCCTTCAACGCCCTGCTCTTTTTTCATATCTGTGGTTGCAAAGAATATTTGTCTAAGCTGCGCAGAAACATCACTCATCACTAACTGACCAAAATGCTCTGCTTCGACTTGATACCCTTTCGATGGTGCTTGTTCAGCACCTGTACGAATACAATCAATAATTTTTAGTGGCGCAGGGTAATTACCTTTAGTTTTACCTAGTACCATTTTTGTCGCTTGGCTAAATAAAACACTGCGACCTAGACGGTTCCCTTCAAGCAATTTATCCGTCAATGATAATTTACGTGCTTTAGGTTTCACTTTGCCTGAAAGTGCTAGCTTTTCTGCCGTTTCAATTAAAATACTATGAGGAACAACTACATTTACTAAACCTGCTTTTAAAGCTTGTTTTGCGCGTAATTGCTTGCCTGTTAGCATCATATCTAATGACTTTTGAATACCAACAAGTTTTGGCAAACGTTGTGTTCCGCCGCCGCCAGGTAATAACCCTAATTGTACTTCAGGTAAACCTAATGCCGTTTTGCCACTATCACTACAAACGCGACCGTGACATGCCATCGCAAGCTCTAAGCCTCCACCTAAACAAGCACCGTGTACGGCAGCAACAACAGGAATAGATAAGTTTTCTAATTGATCAAAAATCATCTGTCCTTGACGAGAAAGCGCTGTAGCTTCTTCTGCAGAAGTACAATTAGCCAACATATGAACATCAGCGCCCGCAACAAATGAGTCCGCTTTACCACTAAGTAAAACTAACCCTTTTATTGTTTTGTCTTCACGAATTTCTTTTAATGTTGCAGCTATTTCTTCCCCAAACTCAGCTTTTAGGGTATTCATGGAGTCGCCTTTAACGTCCATGACCAAATGTGCGATGCCGTTTTCTTGGCGTACCAAACTAAAAGTATTCGTATCTTCCGGTATAGTTAAATCATTTTCTTGCATTGTAACGTCCGCCATTAGTCTGTCTCCACAATCATTGCTGCGCCTAAGCCACCAGCGGCACAAGCAGTTGTTAAACCAACACCACCACCACGACGGTTTAATTCATTTAAGGTTTGCACGATTAAACGCGTGCCCGTTGCTGCAAATGGATGTCCATAAGCTAGCGAGCCCCCCATGACATTGAATTTATCCATATCAATTTCACCAATGGCCTTATCACGACCAAGGTGAGTTTGGGCAAACTTATTACTGCCAAACATTTTCACGTTCGCCAATGCTTGCGCAGCAAAAGCTTCATGCATTTCAATAAGGTCTAAATCGGCTAACTCCATACCGGCACGCTTCAGTGCGATAGGTGAAGCAAAGCTCGGCCCCATTAGCATATCTTCCCATACATCAATGGCTGCAAAGCCATAGCTGCGGATATAACCCAATGGCTTATAACCTAACTCTTTTGCTCGCCCTTCTCGCATAAGCAATATAGCCGAGGCACCATCAGTTAACGGTGTACTTGTTGCCGCGGTTACCGTGCCGTATTTACGGTCGAATACTGGTTTTAACTTCGCATAACTAGCTAATTCTGAATTTTCACGAATACAATTATCTTTATCGATAAATGATTTATAAGGTTCACTATGAGTAGACATTACCTCACCGGCGAGTTTACCTTCTTGCCAACTTTTCGTGGCAAGTGTATGTGAACGATGCGCTAACGCATCTTGCTCTGCACGTGTAATACCATGCGTTTTTGCCATTTGTTCAGCGGTTTGCCCCATTGACAACCCTGTTGAATATTCAGCAACAGCAGGTGGCACAGGTAAAATATCTTTAAATTTAAGTTGTCGAATTAACGACATCTTCTGTCCGAAAGAACGCGCTTTACTTAAATCAAGTAAAGTACGAGCAAGTTTCTTTGAAACACCAATTGGCGCTACAGAAGTAGAGTCAGCACCACCCGCGACACCAACATCAACAAAACCAGCCATGATAGACTCAACCACATTGACTGTTGATTGGAAGCTTGTCGCACAGGCTCGTGAAACACTGTAAGCATCAGTATGTACGTTCATACCAGTGCCCAATACAATTTCACGGGCAATATTTGGCGCTTCAGGCATTTGCACCACTTGGCCAAAGATGAGTTGGTCAATAATTTGCGGGTCAACATCATGCTTTTTCAGCAGTTCGTTCACTACAATTTTACCTAAATCTACGGCTGGGACACCATGAAAAGCAGTTGCTTGCTTAGCAAACGGTGTACGTAAACCAGCAACAACTGCAATACGTTCTCCACTTCCTGTAATTAGTTTTGATTTTGTCATTTTTGTTTCCATTATGTTGCAACATCAAAGAGGTCTGACCTCTCCGGTTTTGTAATGATTCTAACGACATATTCAAAAAATTCAATCATTAGCTATCAAAATTTAAACAAAATGTGTCCAAAGCCTTAAAAAGCTAAAGAAAATTTTTTAGAATAAGTAAAACACGCTTGTTTTTTTTTACATGAACCTTATATCAATTAAAAGGTCTGACCCACTGACATTAAATTTACAAACAATAAGAATATTGAATTATGGCTATTGAACACTTTTCTTCTTTGAAAGAACATTTATCTTCTGAAATCATCGGACAACCGGCATTAGTAGAAAATTTACTTATTGCGCTATTAGCAAATGGCCATTTAATTGTCGAAGGCCCTCCTGGTTTGGCAAAAACTCGTGCAGTTAATGCCTTAGCCGAGGGAATAGAAGCTGACTTCCATCGCGTTCAATTTACTCCTGATTTATTGCCAGCCGATTTAACCGGCACGGATATTTATCGTCCTGAAGATGGTAGCTTTGTTTTCCAATCTGGGCCATTATTTCGTAACTTAGTGCTTGCTGATGAAATTAACCGAGCACCTGCGAAAGTACAATCAGCTTTATTAGAAGCAATGGCTGAAGGTCAAATTACTGTCGGCCGAAAAACTTACCCGTTACCGGAACTATTTTTAGTCATGGCAACGCAAAACCCACTTGAGCAAGAAGGTACATATCCTTTACCTGAAGCCCAATTAGACCGTTTTTTAATGCATCTTGAAATTGGTTACCCAGATGCTGCCGCTGAATTAGATATTCTAAAGCTCAATCGTGGTGAAGCATTAAAAGTTGAAAAAAATGCAATAAAAGAAATAAGCCAAGCTGATATATTTGCAGCCCGAAAAGAAGTCATGCAAATTCATATGGCGCCAGCTGTCGAAAACTATATTGTCGATTTGATCATGGCAACCCGTACACCAGAAAAGTATGACGATAAACTCAAGCAATGGTTAGCATATGGCGCAAGCCCACGTGCAACTATTGCTCTTGACCGTTGTGCTCGCGCTCGCGCTTGGCTAAATAATCGTGATTTTGTTAGCCCTGAAGATGTTCAAGCAGTATTTCATAATGTTTTACGTCACCGTATTTTAATGACTTATCAAGCAGAAGCTGAAGGCATCAGTAGTAACCAATTACTTGACCGTCTTTTAAGTTTAGTTGCCGTGGCTTAATGCGTTTATCTTATGTGGTTTAGTCAAAAAAATTCAAAAAAGCAGAACTCAATTCAAGACAGCCTTGATGAGCTATTAAGCAATGGTATCGAATTAACCATAAATGAATTAATTCGTTATCAAAGTAAAAGCTCATTAATCAATTTAGCGGCAAGTAAAAGCTTACACGGTAAAATGTCAGGCAATTATCTCGCACGCAGTAAAGGCCGAGGCATGGAGTTCGACGAAGTACGTCATTATCAAAATGGTGATGACATTCGTGCTATCGACTGGCGTGTTACCGCTCGTACCGGTAAAACACATACCAAGTTATTTCGTGAAGAAATTGAACGACCAGTGCTTATCGCGACCGATTTAAGCGAGAATATGCACTTTGGTAGTCAATTACTGTTTAAATCAGTGCAGGCTGCTCATGTTGCATCACTGGTGGCTTGGCATGCTAAGTCACGAGGCGATCGCATTGGTGGCATTGTCTTTAATCAGCAAAAGCATAGTGAATTAAAACCTCGTAGTCGCCAACAAGGCGTATTGCACTACTTGCATACGCTCGTAAAAACACATACCAATAGCACTTTAGAAACCAACGAAGGAGCAACGAACCAACAAGCAACGTTGGCCTTTGAACAAAATTGCGCGCGTATTCGGCAACTTGCTAAACCCGGTAGCTTAGTTTACTTGATCACTGATGCTTTTCATCTTAGCGAAGAAGCAGTGCGTCACCTTGCTCATGTATCTCGTCATTGCGAACTGGTGGTTTGTTTGATCAGTGATCCATTAGAACAACAATTGCCTTCAAGTAAGCAGAAGATAACGGTTGCAGTTACCGATGGGCAAGCACGGCAACAATTAGTACTAGGTGATAAAAAGCTTGCGGAAAAATACCATCAGCAAGCAATTGAACTAAGTGAATCTATCGAGCATAAACTCACTAAAGCTGGTGCTCGTTTACTGCATTTTTGTGCCAGTGAACCATTAGAAACACAATTACATCGCGGAGTAGCATCATGGATCCGTTAGCACAATTAAAAGACATTCATTTACCCGGAGCAGTACACAATTATCCTATTGCGCCAGGATGGTGGATGGTAGCGCTTAGCTTATTGGTTTTACTCATTTTTGTTGGCCTGAGAATTCGTCGACACATGGTAAAGCATAAAGCTAAGAAGCAAGCATTAAAACAACTTGCTAACGCCAGCGATACTGTTGCGGTGGTCAATACTTTGAAGTGGGCCTTATTAGCCTATTTTCCTCGTTCACAAGTGGCACACTTATCTGGTGATAATTTAAAAACTTTTTTAACTATGACACTACCAACTAAGCATCAAGAAAGTTTTCAACAACTCAGTGCTGACAATTTTAATACCGTATACCAAAGTAATGATGAAACTAATTCACAAGGTGATTTGCTTTCAAGCGCCAACGAAACAGCGTTTTCTCAAGCGGCAAAATTGTGGCTTAGCCAAGCACTGCCACCAAAAGATGAGTCATATTCTGACGATAACTCTTTAATTACTGATATTTCCACCATCAGCAGTGCAATAGTACAAACTGAAAAGCCAGCGTTAAAGTCAACAGAAGTTGTTGGAGCTAAGTCATGATTCATTTTGAATTTATCTGGCTATTAGCTGCTTTGCCTCTGCCTTTACTTATTTATTGGCTACCGGCTAAAAAACAAGTTCAGTCTGCACCACTTAAAATGCCTACATTGATTAAAGGTATTCAAACGCCAGAATTTACGCCGCATAAAAAAAAGGGCTCATTAGCTACCTTAAGCTTAGTGTGGGCATTACTTGTTTTAGCTAGCACACAACCACAATGGTTAGGTGAAGCTGTTAATGTACCTACTGAAGGTCGCGAAATGATGATCGCGGTTGATTTATCCGGCAGTATGCAAGTTGAAGACATGAGCCTTAATGGCAGAACCGTTAACCGACTAGACATGTTAAAAGAGATATTAGGTGATTTTATCGAACGCCGCAGTGGTGACCGATTGGGCCTAATACTTTTTGGTGACGACGCATACATGCAAACGCCAATGACCTTTGACAGAAAAACCGTACAGCAAATGCTAGATGAAGCGGTGCTTGGTTTAGTAGGTAAACAAACCGCTATTGGCGATGCTATTGCCCTTGCCGTTAAACGCTTTGATGAAAAGAAAAATTCCAATCGTGTTTTATTACTCTTAACTGACGGGCAAAATACCGCAGGAAAAATAACGCCTGAGCAAGCATTAGAATTAGCCGTTGCTAAAGATATTACTATTTATTCAGTGGGTATCGGCGCTGATGTCATGATACAAAATTCACTGTTTGGCGCCCGACGAGTAAACCCTTCAAGCGAACTCGATGAAGAGTCATTGCAACATTTAGCTGATGAAACTGGCGGCATGTATTTTCGTGCTAGAGCAAGTGAAGACATGAGCAAAATATATCAGTTACTTGATGAACTTGAACCTGTAGAGCAAGAACAACAACAAATGCGGCCTTTAACAGCATTGTTTTATTGGCCTTTAGGACTCGCCTTACTCATTAGTACTATTGCCTTACTTGCCAATTCATTCGCAAGCAACTCATTTTCTTTAACTAGAATAATCAACCGAAAGGAGAATAATTAGCATGGAAGAATTTCACTTTATTCGTCCGTTATGGTTACTCGCCATTATTGTTTTAGCGCTGATGATTTTTTTACTAAAAAGAAATCGTGTTAAACAATCTGGTTGGCAAAACTTAATACCACCTCATTTAGCTAAAGTATTAGTTGAAGGTAATACTAAGGCAAAATCAAAATCACTAGCGATACCTTTTTTCATTGGTTTTATTGCAATTATTGCTATGGCTGGACCTAGTTGGCAAAAGCTGCCACAGCCTGTTTATCAAGTAGCTCAAGGCTCAGTACTGATTATGGATATGTCATATTCGATGTATGCCACCGATGTAACACCCAACCGCTTAACACGAGCACGTTATAAAGCCATCGATTTACTTGATGGCATTAACGAAGGCGAAATTGGCCTTATTGCTTATGCTGGTGATGCGTTTAGTATTAGCCCGTTAACTGATGATGTTAATAATATTAAGTTGCTACTGCCGTCACTTAGCCCTGAATTAATGCCTGAATTAGGCAGTAACCCATTTGCCGCCTTAACATTGGCGAATGAAATGCTAATAAACGCCGGACATAACAGCGGTGATATTTATTGGTTTACTGACGGCATTGACAATATTGATATTCAAGACCTAACACAATGGTCACGCGACCACCCTTATCGACTTAATATTTTAGGTATAGGCACAAAAGCAGGTGCGCCAATTAAACTCAGTAATGGCGAATTAATGAAAGACGATAATGGTGCAATTATCGTCCCTAAATTAACCGAAAAGACATTGCAAGGTGTTGCTCAGCGCGGCAGTGGCAACTATGTCACCTTATCGCATGATAATAGTGATATTGAAAAGCTAACTTATAAACCACTTGTTGCTGACTCAGATGAAACCACAGAGAGTGAAAATACTGGCGATCAATGGCAAGAATTTGGCCCCTATTTATTACTGTTAATTCTGCCCTTAGTATTAAGTTACTTTAGACGCGGAGCTTTGTTAGTCACTCTACCCTTTGCTTTGATCCTTATCCCTAATGAAAAGGCTCATGCTGACATTTGGCAAGACCTTTGGAAGACCAAAGATCAACAAGGGCAAGAACACTTTAAGCAAGAACAGTTTCAACAAGCTGCCGAGCAATTTATTAACCCGCTCTGGCAAGGCAGTTCGCATTATAAGGCTGGAGATTACGAGCAAGCATTAGCTGCTTATCAGCAAGTTGATAGTGCAGAATCGTTGTACAACCAAGGTAACGCTTTGGCAAAGTTACAACGAATGGATGAAGCGCTTGAAGCATATAGTAAAGCCTTAGAAAAAGATCCAAACTTTGCTGACGCTAAAGCTAATAAAGAAGTGATTGAGCAGCTTAAAAAACAGCAAGAACAACAAAAGCAAGATCAACAATCTGGTGACGATAGCCAAGAGAATGATGATCAACAAGGTGATGAGCAACAAAATCAAGACCAGCAAGGCGAAAGCCAAGACGGTCAGAATCAAGACAGTGAAAGTCAAGATAGCGCTCAGCAACAACAAAATTCTGATCAAAGCTCTGATCAAACATCTGACTCACAAGAAAATAAAGATCAGCAAGGCCAATCCAGCGATGAACAAAACGCTGATGAACAACAAGAGCAAAAAAATCAACAAAGTTCTGAAGAAGACAAAAACGACAAACAGCAAGAGTCAGCTGAACAACAAGCAAAATCGGCACAAGAAGGCGATGAGTCTGAAAACGAACAAAGTGCTCAGGCACAATTAGCGGCAGAACAACTCGCTAAAGAAACTGAGCAAAAACATCAGCAACTACTTAATAAAGTTACCGACGACCCATACATGCTGCTACGTAATAAAATGCAGTTAGAGTATCAAAAACGTCGCCAAGACCGCCGAAATATAGGAGTTAAGAAAAAGTGGTAAAGGTTATTTTTTCATTATTTATTATTTTATTATCACTTAATAGTTATGCGCTAAGTAAAATTAGCGCTTCAGTAGATAAAAATCCGGTTGTGGTTAATGAGTCGCTGATATTAACCGTCGTTGCTGACGATAATATTGATAACAATGCCTTAGACACCTCGGCATTGTTAAAAGACTTCATTGTCGGTAGAACATCAGTTAGCTCACAAACTAGCATGGTAAACTTTAAAACAACTCGTACGACGAGATGGACTACCGTATTAATTCCACGTACGCCAGGTGAGCTAGTTATTCCCGCATTCCTTATCGACGGGCTTGCCAGCCAACCAATTACAGTAAAAGCACTGGCAGCAAGTGATGCGACAACATCAAGCCAACAAGATTTATTTATTACCACAGACGCTTCAGCTACCGATGTTTATGTTCAGCAGCAAATTACACTAAAAGTAAAATTACATTTTTCGACTGAACTAAAGCGTGGCAGCCTAACTGAGCCAACACTGGCGGATGCTAATATCATACAGATTGGTAAAGACAATGAATCTGAAAATATTATTAATGGTAAACGCTACCGTATCATTGAACGGATTTACGCCATTAGCCCACAACAAAGCGGCACGGTAACGTTGAAATCTCCAGTTTTCTCTGGTGAAATCATTATGCCTTCAACACGACGTTCTAATTTTTTAAGCTTTGCTGATACTAAACCAGTAAGCGTTGTTGGTGATGATATCACCTTAACGGTTAAAGCAATTCCAGAACAAGTTTCTGGCACTTGGTTGCCTAGTGAGTTACTCGCATTACACCAAGAATGGCAACCTGAGGCGAGTCAATTTAAAGTTGGCGACCCTATTACCCGTACCATTACCTTAACCGCTGCTGGACTTTCTGAAGCGCAATTACCTAAATTAACCATGACAGTACCGCAAGGTTTGAAGGTTTACCCTGACCAAGATGAGCTACATACGGGTTTAAACAACGAACGCTTAGTCAGCCAAAAGGTGGTTAACTTTGCCATTGTTGCGAGTCAGCCTGGCGAATATCAATTGCCAGAAATCACTATTCCTTGGTGGAATACAATAACTAACAAAGCTGAAATCGCCAAAGTTGCCAGTCAAAAAATTACCATACTGCCAAACCCTGATGTTATTCAACCACAAGTGGCAACAACACCTAACAATGAAATTGAACGCCCTACTAATACAGCACCTGTTGCTCAAACGGTTATTGTTCAAGACAGTTCACTTTGGCCATGGGTATTTTTACCGTTATGGCTATTAACCTTATTGGCTTGGTTTATTTCTACTAAGCGTCCATTTGCCAAGAAAAACAGTCAAGCTAAAAACAGTAATAGCGTCAATAGTACTTACCTTGAACTAATGGCAGCTTGTAAACAAAACAACGGTGAAGTAGCATTAACTCAATTAATACCTTGGGCTCGTTCACAAGGTACTAGTGCAGCAGACGCTGAATTATTAACAACATTGGATGCGTTGCATAGCCACTTTAATGACCCAGCCTTTTCAAGCGCACTCACTGAATTACAGCAAAGTTATTACGGTAAAGCTCCCGGTCAATGGTTAGGTAATAACTTATTACAAGCAATTCAAAACCTACATAAAAAAGACCATAAGGCCGCAAGTAGTAGTGATATGTCAATTAATCCGTAACCAGCACTGAACTAGCACTTAATCACTGAAAGCCAGATAGTCGCAAGCGATCAACTAACCGAATACCAAAGGAGCTTAATTTAATAAGCTCCTTTTTCGTTTTAGCCCTAACAACATAAAAATAAATTGTTCTTTATACAAAATCAAAGTGACGTAAAAACTAAGTGTTATTTCTGTTAACTATCAAGGAGTAATTCACGCTATAGTTAACTTATCTAAAAAAATGCATTAGTGCGAAATAAAATGACAAAGCCTCAGGTCTCTTACAACATGGCGACAAAACAAGTTAGATACGAAGCACTCGTTAAAGCGTTACATGCTGATTTATATCGATATGCATACTGGTTATGCCACGATAAGCATGTAGCAGAAGACTTAGTGCAAGAAACATTTTTACGTGCATGGCGCGCGCTTGACTCGTTGAAAGACGAAAAAGCAGCAAAGTCATGGTTAATTACCATTCTTCGAAGAGAAAATGCTCGTCGCTTTGAACGTAAACGCTTCGATATGAGCGAATACGAAGAAGCAACAATTACTGATGTTAAAGCTACCAGTAATGAGCAAGAAATTGAAAACCAATGGCTGCGCGAGAAAATAGCGCAAATGCCTGAAGAATATCGAGAACCACTGGTATTACAGGTTATCGGCGGCTTTAGCGGTGAAGAAATCGCAAAAATGTTGTCACTGAATAAAAATACCGTAATGACACGATTATTTCGTGCGAGAAATCAATTGAAAGAGGCCGTAGACAGCGAGCCGAAATTAAGAGGTCTACACAATGGATGATTTGCATATTAGACGCAGTATATTAGCAGATCCTAAAGCCCGTGATGAGGCAATGAACGAAGCTATCAAAAACGATCCGGCAAAACAAAAATTTGTCCACGAAATTGATGCACTAGATGAAAAAATTGCTCAGGCGATGAATATCCCGGTACCTGATGATTTATACAATAAGTTAATTCTTCGTCAAACGTTAGCAAGCCATCAGCAACAAAAAAGTAAAACCCGTGTACGTTTAGCCATGGCAGCGTCTGTTGCTTTTGTTATGGGCTTAACGGTTAATTTTATGATGTTTTCTAGCACTTATAAAAATTTAGGTGACTACGCTATTGCTCATGTTGACCATGAAGCATCACATTTTTCAAACACCGACCAAGCTAATGTCACCTTAGCGTCACTGAATGATAAAATGGCTTCATTTAAAGGCAGTTTCGATAGCACCTTTGGTACATTGATATTTGCTGATTATTGTCGTTTTGATGGCAGCAAGAGTTTGCATTTGGTTTTCCAGGGTGAATCAAGCCCAGTAAATGTTTTTATCGTACCTAATGATGACGAAATAGAGTTTAATGCCAAATTTGCTAACGAAACACTTGAAGGCCGTTCACTGAACTTTAATCACTCTAACGTTATTGTTGTGGGTGATAAAAAAGAGCCATTAAACCAATGGCAAGAACGCATTAATAACAACATCACTTGGTCGATATAATTTCTGAGTTGAATAAAACTTAGCAACAGCAGTTTCAATTTGAAAAAAGCCGTTAATAATATATTAACGGCTTTTTTATTTTTTAACGATCATGCTTTTATAGAGTTTGTTAGACTAGGCAATACACTACCTAGCCTCATTCATAATCAAATTGTTTAGTGTTTCTCAGCGACTTGTTCAAACAATGCTTCAATCTCTGGTTGTGGCTTAGCCGTTAAGTGGCTAACCACAACAATGGCAATACTAGCCATAATAAAGCCTGGCACTATTTCATACATTATCGAGCTTAGAGACTGTCCATCAATCGCTATTGGCGCATATATCCAAATCAGCACAGTAGTTGCACCAGTTAACATACCCGCAAGAGCGCCCTGTTGAGTCATTTTCTTCCAATATAAACTAAAGATGACTAATGGACCAAAAGCGGCACCAAAACCTGCCCAAGCATTACTCACTAAGGTAAGAATCGAACTGTTTCTGTCATAGGCAAGGAACACGGCAACAAGAGCAACAACAGCTACCGATAATCTACCGACAAAAACCAACTGTTTATCCGTGGCGTTTTTATTTAAAAATGCCTGATAAAAGTCACCAGTAAGTGAACTCGAGGTCACTAATAGTTGCGATGAAATAGTACTCATGATGGCGGCGAGAATAGCGGCTAATAAAAAGCCAGCGATTAATGGGTGAAATAATATTTGTGACAGTAAAATGAAGATAGTTTCTGCATCATCAAGTTGAACGCCCGTTTTAGCCACATAAGCAACACCGGCAAAACCGGTAGCCATAGCACCAAACAAAGACACTATCATCCAACTCATACCAATTTTGCGTGCAACAGGTAAGTCTTCAACAGAGCGAATAGCCATAAAGCGCACAATAATATGTGGCTGACCAAAGTAGCCTAGGCCCCACGCCATAGCGGAAATGATTGCCACGATACTGACGCCATTAAACATATTTAAGAGTTCAGGATTGACTTGCTCAATACTCGTAAACATTGCACTAGTGCCGCCAAGGTCATTAATAACAACAACAGGCACCAGAACCAAGGCAATAAACATAATACAACCTTGCACAAAATCAGTCAGACTAACCGCTAAAAAGCCGCCAAATAAAGTATATAAAACCACTACGCCTGCAGTAATGTACAAGCCAGTTTCATAACTTAAGCCGAAAGAGCTTTCAAATAGCTTACCACCAGCAACAATGCCAGATGATGTATAAAGCGTGAAAAACAAAATGATGACAATAGAAGAGGCAATACGCAGTGTATGTGAGTTATCGGAAAAACGGTTCTCAAAAAAATCAGGTAAGGTTATTGAATCATTGGCAAGCTCAGTATAGGTTCGCAACCTTGGTGCTACAATAAGGTAGTTTAAATACGCGCCAAGTACCAACCCAATAGATATCCAAGTACTACTCAAGCCATTTAAGTACATGGCACCAGGAACGCCCATTAACATCCAACCACTCATATCAGAAGCGCCAGCAGACAAGGCAGTTACTGATGGACTTAGGCTACGACCACCGAGCATAAACCCAGCGGCATCACTGGTGGACTTCCTATAGGCATATAAGCCTATTCCTAACATAACAATAAAATATAACGCTAAAGAAATAATAGTTCCGACAGCCAACTTAACCTCCACTACAGTTTTTAAAATGGTTAATTAAACAGCTCTTAACTATTCAACTAAGCGTGATAGCGAATATTATGCTGAGTTAATAGATGATTACCATGTTTTTTCGTGAGTATTGCTATTTAATTGTGTTATAAATAGGTTATATAAGCGCGCAATATGATTTTGTCGCATAATAACACTAACTAAAATAATAAAGTTATTAGTCAGAAAGTCGGATTATCAGGAATTTTTATGTATTTTTATGCTGCTAGGCAACCGATATTAGATATAGACAAAAAGCTCTTTGCTTATGAATTACTCTTTCGCGATAGCATAGATAATGTTTTCCCTGATATTGATGGTGACGAAGCAACAACTAAAATGATAGAAGCTAGCAATTTTAATGTTGGCTTAAGCGAATTTACAGGTAACAAACCTGCTTTTATAAATTTCACATTAGAAACATTAAGTAAAGGTTACCCTGAAACGCTTACCCCTGAAGAAGTGGTCATCGAAATATTAGAAACCGTTAAGCCGGGGAAAAAGTTACTAGAAATTTGTAAAGATTTACATGATAAAGGTTACACCATTGCCCTAGATGACTATATCCACAAGTCTGTTTGGCATCATTTTTATCCCTTTATCAAAATAATAAAAATTGACTGGCAAGCGACCTCTATAGATACCATCAAAGAAGTCAAAAGTGCTCTAGTAGACTTTCCTCATATAAAGCTACTTGCTGAAAAAGTTGAAACTTATGAAGAGTATAATCAAGCCTTAGAGCTAGGTTTCGAGTTGTTTCAAGGTTTCTTTTTCGCTAAGCCAGAAATGGTGAAAACAAAGAACTTATCACCTTCGCAAATGGCTATGGCTGAGCTACTTTATGAAACATCTAAACCAGATCTTGATTTAGCCAGTATTACATCAGTCTTTGAGCGTGATATAACGTTATCTTATAAATTACTTCGTTACGCAAACTCAGCAATCTTTCGACGCAGAAGTGAAATATCAACGATAAAACAAGCGCTTGTAATATTGGGGTCGAGTGAATTAAAGCGATTTTTAGGCTTAATGTTCGCAGCAAATGTAAATCCAGATAAGCCATCTGAATTAATAAATTCAGCAATGGCCCGAGCTAAGTTCTGTGAGTTAGCTTCAGAAAGTGTCACGCCCCCTATAGATACATCAATTGCTTTTCTAACTGGCTTGCTATCGTTGATAGATGCAATAGTTGATGAAGATTTAGAAAGCATTTTAGCTAAACTGCCATTAGCACAAGAAATAAAAGACACCTTATTAACACGTAAAGGCACCATGGCAGCTCTGATCAAATTAGTAGAGTTAATTGAGCAAGCAGAATGGCATAAAACCAATATTGTTATGGAAAAGCTTGGCGTAGAAAAGTCAAAAATTGTTCAAAATTATAACCAAGCAATTACTTGGGCTGACGAACAGTCAAATGCCAATAATTACTGATAACACCTAATTCGACAGAGATAATATTGTTAAACGAAAAAGCCTAATATTATTAATATTAGGCTTTTTCATTACTTACAAATCCATAGTTTGAATGAATAAGTTTTGCTATTGATTCACTTATAACATTGACGCTTTAGCGTTACGTATATTGCTCCGCAATCCAACTCTGATACGAACCATCCATCACACTTTGCCACCATGATTCGTTATTTAAATACCATTGCACGGTTTTAGCGATCCCACTTTCAAATGATTCCCTTGGTTGATAACCTAATTCATCATTTGTTTTTGTCGCATCAATTGCATAACGTCTATCGTGCCCAGGGCGATCTTTAACATAGGTAATTAACGATTCCGTATTTTGTGCTATAGCTGCTTTTGCATTTGGAAAACGTATGACTAAGTCACTATTAGTTTCAAATTCTCGTTCAACCAGTTTTGAAATAGTTTTAACTATATCTATATTAGCCCACTCATTATTACCGCCAATATTATAGTTTTCACCAATACGGCCACTTTGCAAGACTAAATCAATGCCATATGCATGATCTTCAACATATAACCAGTCTCTAATCTGCTGACCATCACCATAAATAGGTAGCTCTTTATCGTGAAGAATATTAGTGATCACCAAAGGAATGAGTTTTTCAGGGAAATGAAACGGTCCATAATTATTTGAGCAATTACTAGTTGTCACATTTAAACCAAAAGTATGATGATATGCACGTACTAGATGATCGCTTGCTGCTTTACTTGCAGAATAAGGTGAATTAGGTGCATATGCAGTATCTTCAGTAAAAGCTGGATCAGTAGCAGAAAGTGTTCCATAAACTTCATCAGTAGATACGTGATGAAACCTATGTCCATTAATAACGTTATCACCATCTAACCAAACTTTCTTCGCGGCTTTAAGTAAAGTATAAGTGCCGATAATATTAGTTTCAATAAAGGCGTCAGGACCTGTTATAGAACGATCCACATGAGACTCAGCAGCAAAGTGAACAAGCGTATCAATACTGTGCTCTACAAGTAATTTTTCAACTAATGGTTGATCACAAATATCCCCATGAACAAAAATAAAGTTTTCTTTATTTTTAACGTTATCTAAATTAGCAATATTCCCTGCATAAGTTAATGCATCAAGTACTACAACCTTATCAGCTTGGTATTTATCCATCCAATAGTGTACAAAATTGGCACCAATAAAGCCTGCGCCACCGGTAACTAGTAATTTCTTCATAATAATCTCTAATTGTTATTATCTAAACTTTGGCTTGCTCAGCTTTCAATGCTGTCATCATATTTTTTAATTGTGCTTGCCAGTGTTCTAAAGGTAATTCAGGTATAGCATTAGCTAAGCTCGATTTATCTAGTACGCTATAATGTGGCCGCTTCGCCGGTGTTGGATAATCAGCAGTAGTAATAGGTCTAATAGGTATTCTTTTCTCTAATAAGCCTAAATCCAAGGCTATGTTTTGAATCGCAACAGCAAAATCAAACCAACTGGCCACACCTGAGTCAGTATAATGATGAACACCCACAAAACGGTTGGTAATGCATAGTAAACAGGCTTTAGCTAAACCACTTGCGTAAGTTGGCGTACCAATTTGATCACTAATAATACCGAGCTCTGGTTTAACTGCCATTAAATTCAGCATGGTTTTTACAAAGTTATTACCATGTGTAGAATAAACCCAAGACGTTCGAATGATGGTACTGTTTTCAGGGTAAATCTCGTTAATTAGGTTTTCGCCTTTGGCCTTACTTGCTCCATAAACCCCCAAAGGATTAATATCATCTCCTGGCAAATAGGGAATGCCTTTATCGCCATGAAAAACGAAATCGGTAGATATGTGCACAAGAGGAAGTAGTAGTTCTTTACAAACAGTAGCAATATGACCTACGGCTTCTGCATTAAGCGCATAAGCACGTGCACTATCTGATTCTGCGTTATCCACAGCCGTATATGCAGATGCATTGATGACAGCGTCAGCGTTATATGCAACTAGCACTCTAGATATTGAAGCAACATCCTCAATATCTAGATCATTTCGCCCTAAACAAATAACTTCTTGAGTTACCGTTGAAAGCTGACTGAGTTCCCACGCAAGCTGACCAGACTTACCAATAACAATTATTTTCATTGATTCGGCTCTAAATTCATTTAAACGAAGGGGCATCTTTGAACAATAGCCCTACTTCATCTTTTACTGATAACGAGGGTTTAATTGCATTTTTCAATGGCCATTGAATATTAAGTGCAGGATCATTCCAAAGTAATGACACCTCATGTTCAGGCGCATAATAATCAGTACATTTATAAACAAACTCAGCCGACTCACTCATCACGTAGAAACCATGAGCAAAGCCTTCTGGCACCCATAACTGGCGTTTATTTTCACCGGAAAGTACTACACCAACATGTTGGCCATAAGTAGGAGATGACTTACGCATATCAACAGCAACATCATAAACTTCTCCTGATGTAACCCGTACAAGTTTACCTTGTGTATTTTTAAGCTGATAATGTAAGCCACGTAAAATACCATGACCAGATTTGCTGTGATTGTCTTGAACAAATGTACGTTCAGTACAATTTTTTATAAATTCATCAACACGAAATGTTTCCATAAAAAAACCGCGCTCGTCACCAAATACCTGCGGTTCAATTAATTTCACATCCGGAATAGCAGTATCAATATATTGCATTAAAAAACACGCTCTTCAATAAGCTTTAACAAATACTCACCATAACCACTTTTACGCAACGGCTCAGCAATTTCACGTAATTTTTCTTCACTCAACCAACCATTACGATAGGCCACTTCTTCAGGACAATTGACTTTTAAGCCTTGGCGTTTATCAATAGTCGAAATAAATTGCGCAGCCGCAAGTAAATCATCATGAGTACCGGTATCAAGCCATGCCGTACCACGGCCCATTATTTCAACTTTCAACTCATCTGCTTTTAGATATTGTTCAATAACATCAGTAATTTCTAATTCGCCACGAGCCGATGGTTTAACACTTTTAGCATACTCAACGACACGAGAATCAAAAAAGTATATCCCTGGTACCGCATAGTTTGACTTAGGCTCCAATGGCTTTTCTTCAATTGAAATCGCAGTACCTGCAGCATCAAATTCAACAACACCATATGAACGAGGGTTTGACACGTGATAACCGAAAACAGTACCGCCAGTTTTCTGATTATTCGCATTCTTTAATGACTTAACTAAATCATGTCCGTAAAACATATTATCACCCAACACTAAAGCCGCGGCAGAGCCTGCAAGAAACTCTTCAGCTAAAATAAATGCTTGGGCTAAACCATCAGGACTAGGCTGCTCTTTATACGAAATCGATATACCAAAATTTTCACCGTTACCCAATAAGTCTTCAAAACGATGAATTTCTTCAGGAGTAGAAATGATGAGAATATCTCTAATACCCGCCTGCATTAGTGTTGCTAAAGGATAATAAACCATTGGCTTATCGTAAACTGGCATCAGTTGTTTGCTGACAACTTTTGTTAAAGGGTAAAGACGAGTGCCGCTACCACCGGCCAAAATAATTCCTTTGTGCATTCAATTCTCCTAATTAATAATCTACTTTCTACCTGGCAACTATTCCTCAAAACCATTAGGGTTTTCAGACTGCCAACGCCATGTATCTTTAATCATAGTTGACAAGTCATATTGAGCATTCCAACCTAACAGCGAATTAGCAACACTTGCATCAGCGAATACTGTAGCAATATCTCCAGCTCGGCGAGGCACAACTTTGTAAGGTATCTCTTGCCCTGAAATACCTTTAAAAGTATTAACAATTTCTAACACAGAAGTGCCATTTCCTGTGCCTAGGTTAATTGGTACACAGCCTTTAATTTCACTAAGTTTTTCTAACGCTTTCACATGACCCTTAGCCAAGTCAACAACATGAATATAGTCGCGTACGCCTGTACCATCAGCTGTATCGTAATCATCACCAAAAACTTGTAATTGTGCTAAACGGCCAACTGCAACTTGAGAAACATAAGGCAACAAATTATTAGGAATACCATTAGGATTTTCACCAATCAGGCCAGACTCATGTGCGCCAATAGGGTTAAAGTAACGTAAACAGGCAATAGACCACTCTTCATCACTACTTGCCAAATCAAATAATATATTTTCAATCATTAATTTAGTTTGGCCATACGGATTTGTTGCCGAGGTCGGCATGCTTTCATCTAACGGTGAAGGATTATTTTCACCATAAACGGTCGCAGAAGAGCTAAAAACTAGATTTTTAACACCATGTTCAGCCATTACTTGTAAAAGAGTAACAGAGCCTGAAACATTGTTATGATAATAACTTAAAGGAATAGTGCTAGACTCGCCTACGGCTTTTAAGCCAGCAAAATGAACCACAGCATCAATATCATGCTGTTGAAAGACTTGCTGCATCGCCTGGCGGTCACATATATCAGCTTTAATAAAAGTGACCGACTTATGAGTAATTTGTTTAATACGATCAAGTACTAAAGTGGAAGAATTCACTAAATTATCAACAATAACAATGTCTTTATCTAACGCTAAAAGCTCAACAACAGTATGACTACCGATAAATCCCGTACCGCCAGTGATCAATAAACTCATCAAAAAATCCTTATAAAAGGCTAACGACTCCTAGTCAAAATAGTAGTCAAGCCGTATTAAATATCTATTGATAATATTTTGACACTAACTCAATGAACTTACCAAGTTTTTCTAACGGAAGTTGGTTTATTCCTGCCGCCGCAGCTCTGCCGCCACCGGTTTCAAATTGTGCACAAATATCGCCAGCGCCAAGTTTTTTTTCTAATGGAGCGCGCAGACTGACTAAATAGCTGTTATCTGGATTTAGGGTTAATACCGCATGTGCCTTTCTAGGATGCTTATTAGCCAGCTCGTTGCCAAATACACCACTCACTCTTCTTGACCATGGTGCATCATCTAATTCACACACTTGCATTACTTCACTGTCGTATAAAACTTTTGCATTTTTAGCTTGCTTCATATCTGCTAAATAGGCTTGTTCAAGTGTGGAAAAAATAGAGTTAGGCTCAGCAATTAAGGTAAACGGGTTAGGATAAGATAATAAGCGTTCAAAAAGTATTTCTGGCGCGATATGCAAATCATCAACAGTAAGACCGTAGCCGTTGTAATTAATATAAGTACCTAAAGCTTTTAGCTGGGCTTGTTCATTAATTGATAACCCCTGCTCTTGCGCCAATTTTTCAGCTGCCAGCAGCATGTTGTCACCGAAAGCTGCAACAATTGCCCATAAAACATATCGTCCTGCCAAATGCTGATTAACTAATAAGCTAGTACAAGTATTAGCATCAGTATCAATAATACTCGTTAGATTTTCTGAGTCAGGAATGTCGCCTGCACGATGATGATCAACATAGAATACATCAACATTACTATTGATAAGTTTTTCTAAAGCTAAGAGATTTTTTTCCATCGAAATATCGAGCACAGTAACAGAACTTGCTTGAGCAATAGGCACTTGTTGTAATAACTGAATATCGCGTTTAACCCCAGTGATTAACGTAGATTTTTTGGGTTCGGCAAGTCGTAATTGTAGCAAAGCAATAATGCCATCAGCATCGCCATTAAACACATCAAAATGCATGGGAAACGTCCTTTTGAAAGGTAATAATTAAATTACCTACTAATTATTGAATAAACTGTTTTTCAACTAAGTAATTAATCACTTGTTGAGCACATTGTTCAATACTTTTATCAGCAGTACTGATATGTATTTGAGCTTTTTCTGGAACTTCATAAGCAGAATCTATACCGGTAAAATCTTTAATTTCACCTGCTCTAGCAAGCTTATATAAACCTTTCGGGTCTCGCTGTTCGCAAACCTCTATTGGTGTATCAATAAAGACTTCAATAAATTCACCTGAGGCTAACTTGCTCTCAGCTAATGCTCGGTCTACTCGAAATGGCGAAATAAAAGCCGTAGATACAATTAAACCTGAATCAACAAACAGTTTAGCTACTTCACTGATACGACGAATATTTTCAACTCTGTCATCATCACTGAAACCTAAATCGCCATTTAAACCATGACGAACATTGTCACCATCGAGTAAATAACTGTGGCATGCTCGCTCGAAAAGCAGAGCATCAACTGCATTGGCAATCGTTGATTTACCTGAGCCACTAAGACCTGTGTACCAGAGTAAACATGAACGTTGCCGCTTAAGTTCAGAACGTTGCTGCTTATCTACTTGCTGGGCATGCCAAACGGTATTTTCAGTTTTCATATTTTTCCAATTTATTTAGCAGTTTATTTCGATATAATTATTTGAGAACAATTGAGCTGTAGTTAAAATGAATAAACCAACGGCAACATGGTCAATACAACTGCGCTATATGCGGCGGTGATCGGCCAACCAAATTTTATAAAGTCTGATATTTTATAGTTACCGGCATTAAACACCATGATATTAGTTTGATAACCATACGGGCTAATAAAACTACCACTTGCGCCAAATGCCACGGCCATCACTAATGGTAATGGGTTTACCCCTAGTCCTATAGCAATACTATATGCAATAGGGAAAACCAACGCTGCGGCAGCACTATTAGTGATAACTTCAGTGAGTAACAAGGTGATAAAAAAGATGACCACAAGTGCAATAATCGCACTTTGGTCAGCCAGCAATAATTCGATTTGTCCGGCAAAAACACCTGCTACGCCACTATTTTCAAAAGCCTGAGCTAAGGTTAATGCGCCAAGTACAATTAACCAAATTTCAATAGGAAATCTACGCTTAATTTCATTAACGGTTAAACAGCCAGTTAAAATGAGTACCGCGATATAAAACATTAAACTTGAGAGCAAAGTAATCGGCGTAAATAACGTTACAGCAATTGCAATGATAAAACCAAATATTGCTAAAGAGTCTCGCCAGCCAGAAAGCATGCTGTCAGGTGTGTGGCCAGAAAGTATATAGAAGTTTTTACTTAAATTTGTTCTAGCACTGAAGTCATTACCAACTGCTAATACCAGAAAATCGCCAGCTTGAATTTTTATCTCGCCAAGCTTACCTGAAAGGGCAGCACCTTCTCGGTGAATAGCCACAACTGCGGCATCAAATCGCGCGCGAAAGCCTGCCGTTTTTAAAGTTTTACCAACAATAGCTGAATCCGGTTTAATCAATACCTCGGTCAAATTTTCTCGTAATAAGCCATCTTGCTCGGCAAATAATGCTAAACCGTCAAACTGTTGCAATACTAAAACTTTACTGATGTCTCCACTAAAAATCAGTCGATCATGCTGTTGAATAACCTCATCAGGCGCGACAGGCGATACTAAACGCCCTTCACGAACTAATTCAACCAAAAATAAAGCATCTAGGTTTCGTAGACCATTATCTTCAATGCTTTTTCCAATTAGTTTTGAATGACTTTTAACCTGTGCTTCAACTAAATATTCTTTTGCCTTTAATTGCTCATTGCCCATGTCAGTTAAGGTATTTTGTCTAACTAAAATAATCAACAAACAAACGGTTAACGCAACAATACCCACAAGGCTAAAGTCGAAAAAGCCAAGACTCATTTCACCTTGTTCTATCCATAGTGAATTAACAATCAGGTTTGTTGATGTGCCAATTAAGGTTAATGTTCCGCCTAAAATTGCGGCGAACGACAGTGGTAAAAGTAATTTTCCAGCGTTAACTAGCGTATTCTTTTTAACAGTAGAAATTAAGGTCGCAACAACAGCGGTATTACTTATTAGCGCTGAACTAAGCGCGGTAAAAACTAAGGTTTTTACACTAGCCGTTTTTACATTGCCGCTAAGCATTAAGGCTGATACTCGTCTTAGAATACTGGTACGCTCGTAGGCAAACGAACACAAAACCAATAACAATAATGTCACAAGCCCAGGGTTCACTGCATTATTTAAAATATCGGTTGAAGAAATAAAGGAAGTTGCTAGGCACGCCAATGTTGCGCTACCAAACACCCTTTCAGGAATATTTGGAAAGCGAACAAGTGCCAGTAATGTTGCAAAGAATATTACAACAAAAAGCCACTGAGTCCAAAGCACTACAGTGACCTTACCAATTGATGTGAATAAATAAAAATTCGCACGTTATCGCTTTAACAAGTCACGAGCACCCCAATGAGGGAAATGTTTACGTACAAGTACATTTAGCTCTTTTTCAAAGTCAGAGTACTGGTGTTCTTGCTGTGACTCTAACGCACCATTAATCATACCAGCACCAACAGTAATATTGCTTAATCTATCGATAATAATAAAGGCACCAGTGGCTTTATTATCGTTGTAAGCATCAAAATGTAAGGCTTCAGAAGTTTCTAGGTTAACAACACCTATTTCATTCAATGATAATTGATCAACAGCTGACTCTTCCAGTGTATTAACATCAATGCGATGACTAATACTAAGGGCATGCCCTGTCGTAAGTTTACTACCGTGTTTAATATAGTATTCTCGCCCAGGCTCTAATTCATCTTCATGCATCCAGACAACAGTGGCACTTAATTCCTTAGCTGATGTAGGTACATTGCCTTTTTTGACAATCATCTCGCCGCGACTAATATCTATTTCATCTTCTAAGGTCAAGGTAATTGCCATACCTTGATCAGCACGTTCTATATCGCCTTCAAACGTAACTATCGACTTTACCGTACTTTCTTTACCTGAAGGCAAAGCAACAATTTCATCACCAACACGAATATGACCAGAGCCAACTGTACCAGCAAAACCTCTGAAGTTTAAATTAGGGCGATTAACGTATTGCACTTGTAGACGGAATTGAGTGAAATCTCTTTGCTCATCAACTTTAATGGTGTTCAACAATTTCATCATTGTCGCACCAGGATACCAAGGCATATTGACACTTTCTTCAACAACATTATCGCCATTAAGAGCAGAAATAGGCACAAAACGAACATCATCAAAAGCTAAGCCGTCGGCAAATTTTCGGTATTCTTTCTTAATATCTTGGTAACGTTCTTGGCTAAAATCAACCAAGTCCATTTTATTTACAGCAACTAATACATGCTTAATACCTAACAAAGAACAAATAAAAGAGTGGCGACGTGTTTGCACTTGAACGCCATGACGAGCATCAATCAAAATAATCGCTAAATCACAGTTTGAAGCGCCGGTAGCCATGTTACGAGTGTATTGTTCATGGCCAGGAGTATCAGCAATAATAAATTTACGTTTATCGGTCGCAAAGTAACGATAAGCAACATCAATAGTAATGCCCTGCTCACGCTCTGATTGCAAACCATCAACTAATAAAGCTAAGTCTATCGCTTCACCTGTTGTGCCTGACTTTTTACTATCATTCTCTATCGCAGCAAGCTGATCTTCAAAAATCATCTTAGAGTCATGTAGAAGCCGACCAATTAAGGTACTTTTTCCATCATCAACGCTGCCACAGGTAAAAAATCGCACCATTTCCTTGTTTTCATGCTGCTTTAAATAAGCTTCAATATCGGTTTCAAGTAAATCGCTTGTACCTACATCTGTTTCGGGTGAATCTATCATCATTATTCCTAATAAAAATAGCTGTAAGTTGGAAGTTCAAAGCTGTCAGTTAAAACCTAAAACCATCAGTGTGGCACTTGTTTTTACTGACAGCTAAAAACTGATAGCTTACCGCTTCTCTTCTTAAATCGAGTTCCTCAGCCCGGTTAACATGGCTGATAATTCTTCTGTTTCTTTAATCCAATCTCGGCCCTTTTCTTTTGGTAAGTAACCGATATCAATTCCAATATAAATTTGTGTTCTTAACTCAGCCAAAGATGACCTAGCAATAGTGATAAAGTGTCTTTTATCTTTTGACGTTTCTCTCGTCATGCCTTCCGCTATATTGCTTGGTACAGACAAACCCGAACGTGTTATTTGATCTCTAAAACCAAAGTCACGTAATGAAGCCATTTGTTTATATATTTCGGCTGATAGTCTCGCAGCTCTTTTCCATACGTCCAGTTTCTCAAAGTTCATAACAAATCCCTGTTAAGACAAAGTTTTACGCTATCAGTTTAAAGCTTTCAGTAAAACCTAAACCATCAGTATCGCACTTGTTTCTACTGAGATCTGATAACTTAAAATTTCAAACTTTCTTTTCCTTCTTTTAACTGATAGCCGATAGCTCCAAACTTATAACTATTTTTAAAACGGAGTTTTAAAAATATCCTTCCATTTTCTTTTTCTCCATCGAACCAGCAGAGTCATGATCAATTACACGCCCTTGTCGTTCGGAAGTTTTTGTTAGTAGCATTTCTTGAATAATTTCAGGCAATGTTGTCGCAGTTGACTCAACCGCACCCGTTAATGGATAACAACCTAAAGTTCTAAAGCGTACGCTTTTCATTTGCACTTCTTCATCATCACCAATTGGCATACGGTCATCATCAACCATAATCAAAGTGCCATCACGTTCAACCACAGGACGTTTTTCAGCTAAATATAACGGAACAATTTGAATATTTTCTAAATAGATATATTGCCAAATGTCCAACTCAGTCCAGTTTGATAACGGGAAGACACGAATACTTTCACCTTTGTTTACTTTGCCGTTGTATACATTCCAAAGTTCAGGACGTTGGCTTTTTGGATCCCAGCGATGATTTTTATCTCGAAATGAGTAAACACGTTCTTTCGCTCGTGATTTCTCTTCATCACGACGCGCACCACCAAATGCAGCGTCAAAACCATACTGATCTAACGCTTGTTTCAAACCTTGGGTTTTCATAATATCGGTATGCGTTGCACTGCCGTGGGTAAATGGACCAACCCCCATCGCCATACCTTCTGGGTTTTGATGAACTAATAAATCAAAACCATACTCTTTTGCCATTTGATCACGAAATTCAATCATCTCTTTGAATTTCCAATTGGTGTCAACGTGAAGAAGAGGAAAAGGGATCTTACCGGGAGCAAAAGCTTTGCGCGCTAAATGTAGTAATACGGCAGAATCTTTACCAACAGAGTAAAGCATTACAGGGTTATCGAACTCTGCGGCTACTTCACGAATGATATGAATAGATTCGGCTTCAAGCTTTTGTAAATGTGTTAAATGCATCGCTGTTCACTAAAGGTGGTGACATAATATTGGTAAATATCATGCCACAGCAATCAAGCATTATCCATATAAGTAAAAGCTTGTTTATACTAAAAAGATATAAAGGATAGGTGTAGTAGTGATTAGTGAACTAGCTTGAGGTGTTTTCCAAGTTGTTTTTATAACGACGAATAAGTGACAAAGATGAGGAAGATAACGTTTCACTTTCAATCTCAGCCATAGGCTTTGTCATAACATTAAGTACTTCTTTACCTAACTGTTTACCTAATTCAACGCCCCATTGATCATAAGAGTTAACTTGCCAGATAACGCCTTGAACAAATATTTTATGCTCATATAAAGCCAATAATGCCCCTAACGATTTAGGATCTAGCTGCTCCATTAAAATGGTATTACTAGGAGTATTACCTTTCATGGTTTTGTGGTTCGCAAGCCTATTAGCTTCAGTTTCATCAACACCTGATGCGAGCAGCTCAGCTTTAGCTTGCGCTAACGTTTTCCCTTGCATTAGCGCTTCACTTTGGGCAAAACAGTTAGCAACTAAAGCATCGTGATTAGCTAAAAATTTACTTGTCGGTGCCAGCGATAAAATAAAGTCAGTAGGAATAATATCTGCGCTTTGATGCATTAATTGCATAAAGGCATGTTGACCATTTGTGCCTTCTTGGCCAAAAACCACAGGAGCAGTTAAGTAGTCAAGTTGTTCACCATCGTTAGTGACAGACTTACCATTACTTTCCATATCGGTTTGTTGTAAATAACCAGGTAACGCTCTAAGCGCATGGTTATAAGGTAAAATAGCTAAACTAGGATAGCCTAAACCATTGCGGTTCCAAATACCTAACATGGCCATAATAACTGGCATATTTTGTTCAAATGGAGCTTGCTGAAAGTGCTGATCCATCAAATAAGCACCAGCTTTAAGGTCATTAAAATGTTTGTTGCCGATAACCAACGCTAGAGGTAAGCCAACCGCTGACCAAAGCGAAAATCGGCCACCAACCCAATCCCACATAGGAAGAATGTTTTCCTCCTTAATTCCAAAAGCGGTTGCTGCTGGAATATTAGTGCTTACGGCATACCAATGTTGGCTAATAATATCATTGCCAATAATACCGGATACAGAAGTACTGATATTCCCAGCAGCTTTAAGCATCCAGTATTTAACAATAGTGGCGTTCAGTAATGTTTCTTGGGTAGTAAAGGTTTTCGAGATAACAACAACAAGTGTTGTAGCCGGATTAAGTTTATTAAACTTTTCCTGTGCGGCATCACCATCAACATTAGCCAATACGTGCGCTTTCAAACCTTGTTGATGATAAGGAACTAAAGCAGAAAGCGCAACTTTAACACCGTAATATGAGCCACCAATACCTATCGCTAAAATATCGGTAAACTTTTCACCCGTAATGGATCGTACGTTACCAGTTTGTACATCATCAACAATAGCGGCCATTTTAGCTTCAGTGTCAATCACCTCTTGCGCTTGAGCAGCTAGTACATCAATTTTCACAGAACTTGGTGCACGCAAAGCCGTATGCAAAACGGCTCTTTGTTCGGTATTATTTAGCTTTTTACCCGAAAACTGTGCAGTAATTTTATCAGCAAGGCTTACTTGCTCAGCGAGTGAAAATAAATCACTAAGCTCATCGTCAGTAATGTTTTGTTTAGCGTAGTCTAAATGTAAACCCGCTGCTGATAATGAATATTTATTACTACGTTCATCATCTTCAAATAATGAAAAAAGATTACGTGATGACGCTGGGCCAGCGAGTTTTGTTAAATAGTCAATATCCATTTAAATCTCTGATTTACATCTAAGTTAAAAGCTGTCAGTAAAACAAACGCCATGCTATTTCATTGATATATTAGAACTAACAGCTTGTTTTTTAGTCTTTCCACTGAAAGCTTTATACTGATAGCTGTAATTGCTTTATAGATGGTGTTTAATTTCTTCCATGAATTGTTCAAAGTCTGTTAAATGCTTTGTTACTACTGACTGCACAATGGCAATATTCAGTTGCTGATAATCATGAACCGCAATGTTTCTCAAACCAATCATTTTTTTCATATTCGAAGCTATACCCTCAGACAACAACCCTGAAGTAAATAACAACTGAAAACTATCTCGACTACTCTGCGGAATACCCAAACCATTTTTCTTGTTCAAATAATTAGCAATATCGATTGAAGCTTCACAAACTCTTTGTAAATTCAAAATAACAGAATCTTGACGAGTATAATCGGTTGTAAAATTACTCCCGGCCTCATTATATACTGCTCTTATTCGCACCAGGCAGCGTGAAATTGTTGACAATTTATTAACTAATACATCATCCATTATTTTTATCCATAAATTCCGCTAATAAATCAGCACGTTCTTCGTTCAAACGTTGATACATCGACATAACTTTTACTTCAAATGACTCAAGTTCATTATTGATATCGTATAAACAAACACCTTTACTAATAATTTCTTTTTGCATTACTGTAGAAGCCGACAATAAGTCTACTAAATCAACGTCTTGACCCAACTGTTCCGCCATAAGCTGCTGAATCTCCCAACGAGTTACTGACGAGAGTTTATTTGCAGGCAAAATCGCAAGATCAATATCACTGGCAGCATGAGCTTGATCACATGCATAAGAACCGAATAAGTACAACAACTTAACGCTAGGAAAGTATGTTTTTACTAAATTAACTAAATTAATTGAATTAATGTTCAAATAACCAACCTATGCTCAGCAACAATATAATTGCAATAATCTTAATAAACGTTATTGCAGCGCAATATTTTAGTTTTATCTAACAGCTAAGCAATTTTGCTTAAAGCTATGTTTAGCTTTTTTGTTTTTAATCTTTTTACTGAAAGCTAAGAGCCTTAGTTACTTTAAACTGATAGCTGTAATTGCTTTAAATAAGCTGCAAACTCTTCAGATAATTCAGGGTGACGCAAACCATACTCAACATTCGCTTTCATATAGCCAAGTTTAGAGCCGCAATCATGTGACTTACCTGACATATGAAATGCTTCTACAGTTTCTCGTTCCATTAACATCGCAATAGCATCGGTTAACTGAATTTCATCACCCGCACCAGGAGGAGTAATTTTCAACAAATCCCAAATTTTTTCAGAAAGCACGTAACGACCAACAACCGCTAAATTTGATGGTGCTTCTTCAACAGGCGGTTTTTCAACAATTGCTGTCATAGGCTGAGATTCGCCAGCACTAAAATCAACACCGCCGCAATCAACAACGCCATAGCTACTAACCATGTCCATTGGTACTGGCTCAACCATTATCTGACTATAACCGCCTACTTCATTGTATCGCGTTAGCATTGCCGATAAATTTTCAGTTTTTAAGTCAGCAGAAGCTTCATCCAAAATAACATCAGGTAATACTACAACAAATGGCTCATTACCAATAATAGGACGAGCTTTTAATACCGCATGACCCAAGCCTTTCGCTTCACCTTGACGTACATGCAAAATAGTAACGTCTTTCGGACATATCGCTTGAATTTCATCTAATAACTGACGTTTTACACGCTTTTCTAAAGTAGTCTCAAGCTCAAATGATTTATCAAAATGGTTTTCGATAGCGTTTTTTGAAGAGTGCGTAACTAATACAATTTCTTTAATACCTGCAGCAATACACTCATTAACAATGTATTGAATTAATGGTTTATCAACTATCGGCAGCATTTCCTTTGGAATTGCTTTTGTCGCTGGTAACATTCGTGTACCTAAACCGGCAACAGGAATAACTGCTTTGTTTATTTTACTTGACATATAAAACCCAATAGAATTTAGTAACTTTAGATCGAAGATATATATATATATATCTATCTAAATTAATATTGTTCTAATTTATTGTTATAAACTATCATTCCCTATCACATTTACATTAGGAGTGATTATTAACTACTCTATAAAAAAAGAACATAGAACAAAAGATTAGAAAAGCAACAAATACAGATTTTAGTATATTCGGATGTTGCGATAATTCAGAAGCCTTAGGCACGACAACTGTTTGAAATACACTTTTATTATTCGCTGCATCTCTTCGAACCTGAGACAAAGAAATTAGGCTTGCAGATAGCATCTCTTCAGCAATTTTAACTTCAAGCTTAGTCATTTCAAAATCAATCAGTAACGAGTTCAATGTTTTTTTTCTGCCTTCCGTCGATATAACTAATTTATTCCTATATCGTTCAATTAAATTATTCACTTGTTTTTCATTCTCAACCATGTGGCTTATACTTTTAGTCTTGTCCAAGCCCGCTATTTTAGACTCAAGTATTTTCGTCTGAAATTCCATCGCTTGCTCTTCAAGTTTTGCAATTTTATTATAAATATTTGCAATATGCACCTCAGGGTTTTGTTCCCCGCTACTAACTTGCAAAGCAAGCAGTTTAGATTGCGCCTCAACTATTTGACTTCTAGCTTCCTTTACAGCAAATTGCTCATTTATAATTCGACTATTGTATAACTCATCAGATAAACTGTTAACATGGCGTTCTGTTATTTCAATTATAGCATTCGACAAGCTTATAGCCTCTTCTCTTGTTCTAGCTTTAACTTCTAATGAGATCAAGCTTGTTTGTATATCTACCGACGCATCTATAAAATTATTCATAGAGTTGTATTTAGATAGTCCGAGCCAAGCAATATCACTCAAACGAAAAATAAAATCTATTTCATTGCTACTATAGTTGGTTATAAAATTGTTATAAATTTCAAGCTCATTCATCATAGCCCTTGACTTTATAAACTCATACGCCTTATAGGTATCACTTTTCGCGTCACCACCTCCAACGCCAGAAAATACACCTGCAATAGAGTAATCTTGACTGCTATTTTGGTTTGACACTACAACAATCGAGGAGGCGCTATACAGAGGAGTTACTATAACCTTCAATGCTAAACCTAAAAGTATTGAAGGTAGAATCACATAAAACCAAAAACTTAACTTCAATTGCTTTCGTTTTTTATTGATCCCATCTATATATAGATCTCTTTCCTTATTGAACTCATCTATACTAGGCAATATCACATCGACTTCACTTTGAATTTCTTGTTCTTTGATTTTCTTTAATTTTTCTTGCTCTATTTTTTTTGCATTTATTCGCTCTAATTTTTGCTTTTCCGCTACCTTTTCACGCTCTTCTCGCCATAAGCGAATACGTTCTTCTTCAGAGACTTTATCCATTTTAAAATTTTAACCTATCCTATTATTACAATTTCACGTCTTGCATTAAGGCATTATTCCAGTCTTTAATAGCCTTATCTGCAACATCTAGTGATGAGCATTCAATGAGATTTGAATTAATCAAAACATAAAATTTATTACAATATTTTTTTAATTGATTCAAGTTTTTTGAGATAAATATTAAGCTACTATTTTCAAGCAATATATTTATATATGCATCGCATTTCAATCTCATAGTACTATCACCTACGGAGATAACTTCATCAGCTACGTAAATATCTGCACTTGTGGATATTGAACAACAATAGCCTAATATCGCTCTAGAGGCAGGAGAAAACTTTTTCAAAGGTCGACTCATTTCTTCTCGAAGTAACCCTATTTGCTTACAGATAGAAATCATCTTATAAGGATCTACTTGTGCCATTTGTGAAATCAATAAAACGTTATCGTACCCAGAGAGTTCTGGATGAAAGAAGCCTGCAAACCCGATAGGCCAAGAAACTTTTCCGTTTCGATATATATTACCTTCAGTAGGGCTCTCTATACCACTAATCAATTTAGCTAATGTCGATTTTCCTGATCCTGAAGCTGCATATATTCCAACTCTCTCATCTTTTAAAAAATTAACATTCAAACCAGTGAATATTTTTTTTTCACTTTTAAAATCTGAAACCTTGTACCCAACATCATAAAATGAAATCAAATTCGATGCCTTATATTGTTTTTCAATTTAATCCAATTTTCAAATAAGTTTGTCAATAAATAAAATGATAATATACAAATAATAGGATAGCTAAAACTAGAAATAGAAGCTTCATATCCATAAAAGAACCCTTCTCTTGTCAATTCAACAACATGAAATAATGGGTTAAAGCTAAATATTGTTAACAGCCCAGATGGTAATTCATTCGAAGAATAAAAAACACCTGAAATCCAAAATAACGGCCTGAGAATAATAGGTACTGCTCTAGCAAAACTATCACTTACGCGACCTATTGTAGCTACCAGTGTGCCAAAAGAAGCTCCCAAGCCCCAGGATAGTATTATAGCAATAAGTAATACGAAAATATCCGCAGGCGCTTTAGCATCAAAAACTAATAAAATAGCTGTATAAATTATTAAGGATGTTATAAGAGAGTTTAAAAACTCTAAACCTGCACTTGCAAATGCTATGTCATTTATTGTAACAGGCTTTATATATTGCAAATAACGATTTGCTATTAAAGAGCGACATTGAGAGGTTATAGTTTGCCTCATCAAAGCATAAGGCAATATACCTGTAGCAACAAATATTTCTGCCCCTACATTTATTGGTACCGCTCTTCCTAAAAATTTAAATGACAGTGCAACTATTGCAATCCAGAACATAGGAGTGATAAACGCCCATAAATAGCCAAGAATTCCGCCAGAATATCTCGTCTTTCGTTCTCGCCTAACTAGTACAACTAAACATTCTAAAAAATTAATAATCACAATTACAGCGGCTAAAGAATTAGCTCATTTTCCTTGTTACACAGCATATTTAAAGTTTTTTCCAATATATTACTCATATTGTGCCTAGGCCTCATAATGCGCATAGCTTCTTGCCCTTTTTCTTTCAACTTATCTTCATTATCTAGTAGATCTTTCAGTGCTAATTGAATTTCATTCGAGCATGGATTTTGAGCACAATTTAAAATATACCCTGTACGGCCATGAACAACGACTTCTGGAACTCCACCGGCAGGGGTTGACAATACTGGGCAACCAGCAATTTGTGATTCAATTAGAACATTAGGTAAGCCTTCCATTTTTGCAAGATGCATAACCAAATCAGCTTTAGAATACCAAAAACCAACAGAGTTAGATGCACCGACTAAGAATACTCTATCACTAGCACCTAATTCTTTAATTAACGCTTGGCATTTATTCATCATCTTGCCTTGTCCAACTATAATAAATCTAGTGTTGGCGTTTTGAGATGAATATAGATTTGCCATTTCTATCCAGTATGTAGGTCGTTTATTATCATCAAATCGATACACACCTAATACGGTCTTTGTTCTCATAGGAGACTTGAGCTGAATTTTTTCCCAAGAATCAGTATCCTCTTCCATCCCCTCTGCTGACTGTTCAGGAACGGCGTTCGGAATAACAGTGAACCTGCTTTCATCTAACTCCAACCAGTCACAATAAGATCTAGCTGCTATTCCACTGTTGCTTGTAAAATGTACACCTGGTATTTTACGTAATTGAGCATATAAGTGTGGCATCTCATTTCGCATTAGCTCTGGTCGTAAAACAGGAGGCATTCCTCGAAAATTGAGATAAATATCTGAAACACCAGCGATCAATGCTGCTACAGCACCGACAAGAACTCCACCATCTTGCCATAGATATGCTACATCTACTTTTTCTTTTTTAAAAACATGTGCAAGCTTTAATATACTAGTAATCAGGTCTGAGGGTACAAGTTCGAGTAACTCTCTAACTTTTTCATCCACATCAATCTCACTTAATACAATTTCTTCATGCTCACTCATAATCTCAGTTTGAACATTAGCATTCTGAAGTACAGGTAAAAAGAAGTCAGACTTGCTATGAGCATTAGCATGCTTTACGCATACAATCGGTGCATGCTCTAACTCAATCCTATTGGCATCACCCTTTTTAGCCAATTCGTGTTTTTTTTGCATTAAAACGGCGATACGCGTCATCTGCCTTTCTGCACCACCAGCCCCTAACTGACCTGTATAGAAACAAATTTTGCTGGCTCGTCCCTTCGATACACAGACCCTGTGTTGATAAAGCTCAGCAATATTGCCTATTGCTTGCTTAGACTTAACCTTATTTACTTGAGGCAATAGCTTTTTAACATTAAGTTCAGATATCAACTTAACAAGTGAGGGTCCCCATTTAGCATTTCCTTCAGCATTTTCGACAACATTAAGAGCGTCAAAAAAACGTTCCTGTTTATCTAAAAACTGAATATATCGACTTCTAACCTTGATGTTCTTTGGAAAAAACTCAAATATTTCAACCATTAAATCATCAAGTTCAGCATACATTTTTAGCTCATTATAGCCATACATAGCTACCTCAGCTTGCTTAATGTCTTTCGTATAATCAACTGTTGCTTGTTTCAATACTTGAAAACCATAGTCTATATCTTGTGTTCGATAGAACCATCTCATACACATTCTTGCAGCTGTTGGGTTAGTCTGAAATTTTTGAAATATTTGAAACCATACCTCAAAAAGCTCAAAAGGATTTCTTGTTTTTTCCATCAACAATCCAATCTGTACAATTAAATCAGCATCGGCCCGATATTTCATTAACTCTGAATGAATACAGTTCAATGATTTGATAGCATCTTCAGCAGTTTTAACTTCTTTACTTAACTCTTTAACTTTCAATGTCATAGTTGCAGGTTCTAGCAAGCTACAATTATCAATATTTTTAATGTATTGGTTAATATCATACATAATTAATTTACCTTTAATATCCTAGCTTTGCTTTGCAGCGTTCATACTGAAATTTGTAACTCTCGTTACTCTCGTTTAATTCGACAACTTTTTTCCAGTATGGCAAAGCCATACTATAGCTACGACCTTTTACTAAATTTCTTGCTAAAATCAACAAAACTCTTTCAACATTTGGAACTAACGAGGCAACTTTTTGTGCAAACGAAATTAGTTCTGCTGAATTATGTTTTTCCATGTCTACAACTTTACCAACCAATGACTTTGTAATTCTAGCATGTTGAATTTTGCACTTTTCAAAAAAATTCTCATCCCGTGCAGCTATTTCCAGCAAGGTATACTTTTCAATTAAATCATCAGTATTCCTAGCTGCCACAAAACACTTCTGAGGAAGCCGAGAGAGGTTAAGTGCAACTTCAGATTGAATCTTACATGATTCGCCATCGTCTAAGTTTATAAGGTTATTAGCACCTTCATCAACGAGAGGATAGTTTTCTAACTTTAGAGCACTTCTCATAACTAATAGATTAGCAATAATACTATCAGGCTTTATTTCCACAGCTTTTTTAGATGATTTCAAGGCTAGTTTAAAATCACTCTCACTAAAATATAGTTTTGCAAGCAATAAATCTAATTCAAATCTTGGAAGTGATGTATCAGGAACAGTTATTTGTAATTTTTCCAAGTCTGCTATAGCTTTAGAAGAGTAAAACCCTCTTATTTTAGTTAACATCTTTTTATCAAGTTCTCGATTAAGTAAACGAGTTTCTCGTAATAAAGGAAATGCATTCATAAGAGGTAGCATTAATGTGTATTGGATAAAATCATTTTCCGCGGTTTCTACATCCCTCAACCATGATTGCGCAATACTAGCAAGTTGATTATTAACCTTACTGAGTGAATCTATATTTCCGAACTGTTTATTTTGAAACAAAAATATCAGTCTTGATGAAATGTTTTGCTTTCCATTACGATATAAAAACAATGCTAAATCTAAAACCTCCTGTTCATTGTTACTTTTAATAAACTCTTTCAATTTAATGTCGCTAGATAAGTCTAAATCAATTAAATTTATTCGATAAAGCAAAGAAGAAGATAGTAGCTCAACTAATACATTGCAAGCTTCACCTGTTAGTGAATTACTTGCACTATATTCAGGGTTGTTAACTAAAATTTCTGCTATTTTATTTGCTGCAAGTTGAGCTTTATCAGAATTATTTAATACTACCAAATATATTTCTAAAGCCTTTAAGAAGTTGCCTTTTTCATAAAAAAATCCCGCCATTATGTCCAGATTTTCTAAACTCCCCAACAGATTTAAAGAGGTTAGGCTAACTAATAACTCTTCGGACTCATCATACCTATTTTGATCAACAAGAAAATTAAATAACTGTATTCGAAGCTCATTATTCTCAGGGTGAATATCTAAGGACTGCTTCAATGTACGATATGTTTTCTCATGCTCGCCTAAAATGCTATTAACCTTTGCACAACACTCAAACAGTTTAGGGTATTTAAGACCACTATTCACTAAACCATCAAGTTGATTCGATAAACTATTTACACGATTGGATAAGATAAGAGCATTCATGTGAGGTTCAACTATGCGATTGAAAGACTCCTCACTAGTCTTTGAAATATTTACTATTACCTTTCCAATATACAAATCATACCAATCAGAAAACAGTATTTCAGCAAACGAATCGGTAAAGTGTGCCAATGAATCACTATGATCTTCAATAGCATTTTTTTGCCCAACTTCTAGCATTCTTTCTGTTGGGTCATAGACAACCCCACCCTCACTTTTTACAACACTCTTAACTGTTTCAATTAAATCAGAGCGACTCGCTATTACATTTCCATCTGGTTTTAGTGCATTAACATGAGTAATAAAAATTACGTTTGGAAGTCCAGCTAAGAGCTCTTTCACATCACATCTTATTTCTTCTTCTGTCAATATTTTTCTTCTAACTTGAATAAGTACATTTGAATCAGAAATTTGCTCGTCTGTGCCACTCCAGACCTCTTGTAAATAACCTTTTAGCTCTTCTCCATCATTTCTACTAGCATATCTCCAAAAGGTTTTAGCTCGCTCTGTTGAGGAAAAAAAGTCGGTGAATGCACTCACTAAATAATTTAACTGAATGCATTCATTGCCAATAGTTAAACGCTTTGCGGAAGAAATTTCTACAACATATAGATCGGAATTAACAATAGGCATTTCATTAATTTCAGAAAATTCTTTTCCTCGAGAAATTAAATTCCAATTACTTTCACTTGGCGTATAGTTCCCTTTCATAAACTTCATCATCTGCACCGCTTCTGATGAACTATGACAAAACCCATAATTTCTGTTTTTATTTACTTCATACCCAAACGACTCACGCATTATCCTCAATGGGGTCGCAATTCGACATGAACCTAAACTGCTAATAGTCAGCACCTGAATTTCTCCTGTCTAATAAGACACTTAATTGTTTATAACCTCCCCCTTTAGAGGGGATATTATTTAATTTTTTAATTTAGTCCAAAAACCACCAGTACCTCTCAGTGCAGTGGAGTTATTATAAAAAAGCTGCTCCAAATTAGTGCTAAAACTTTCAAACCATCGAAGAGTAAAATCCTCTTGTTTTTCATGTTCATTTGGGAAAGGTAACTCAACTAATTCAATGCGAATACTCTTTTCTTTCCAGAATACAAGAGGAAAAAAACTTGCTATTTTCTTTCTGTATGACAGTTTTGGAATAAAGTTTGAAAGCTCAATATTTTGATCAAACAGCTTGCAAACTGATTTATCTAAACCTTTATCACCATCACAGGCAATTGCAACTACAGAATTATTATTTAGAGACTTTAAAATTTCCCGCGCTACACTTGATTCAGCGGATGTTGTTGTTGAAATAAGAGTGCCTTCAAATCGATTATCATTAAGGTCTGGAACAGATGCTAACCAATTACTTTCTATTCCAGCTAACTTTAACGCAACTGGACCACCGAACAACAAGCCAACATGTGCAGATGCTATAAATGCACCCCGACCGTTTTTTAACTCTTTTCTTAAACCAGCTAACTGTGATTCAAAGTTTTCAAAAAATGGATAAATTTCTTCAATAGCTCCAGGTTTGCACTCTAACCATTCTAGTATAAAATGATCAATAGCATTCATTTGATCTAATTTTTTTTCCCACTCCTTTCTATTATATGGTTTCTTGCCTATTTTCAGTAAATTATCATAAACCCAGTCTTTTCTATAATGAGGTATTTTATGAAAATATTGACCTATTAAAATTGACTCTATACCTGTGTCAAATGAAGCTGGTAATTTTACACTTCTACTTTCCAACTGTTGATGATAAAGATTGCTAGCTTCCTCCTTTCGCGAAGAAATCATTAAAAGAGAAATATATTCGCGAAAAAATGACTTATTCTTAGGACAATCTATTAATAACTTTCTAAAATTATCTATAGCTTCGTTCAATTTACCTTCGGATATTAGACATTTTGCAAGTACATGCCGCATACTACTAGTCAATTTCTTATTTTTGAGCAGTAAATCAATAGCAAGTTTGTTTTTTCCACATGCCGCGAAGTGCTTAGCAACGATAAAGTTTATCCTAGTAGGCTCTTTAGCAAGAGATTTATATGTTTCTGCAACTTTAACAATATTAGGGTCCCTAGAATCTAGCTCAAAGAGTACTCTTGCTAATTCGTAAAGCACCCTTTCATCTTTACTTTTCTGTGCTCCTGATATTAATAAGGCTTCCTTTGCAAGTTTAAGTTTTGAACACGATATTAATATACTTACAGCTGAAACTATGCTATTCGAGTTATGGCTATCAATTTCAAGTAGTATTATGGCCGCCTGACAAGCCTCTTTTTCCTTGCCTCCTCTATACAGTGCATTCATAGACATCAAACACACACGACTAGAGTTATACCAAACGTCTTTCAATGCGAATGCCACATCTACCGCTTTAGATGCATTATTCGTAACTAGTAATACCTGTAATGCGTGTTCTAAAACACCTTTATCAGTTGGCTTTAAAGCAAGTGCTTTCTGTATGTATGAATAAGCTAAATTAAGTTCACCTAGCTTCAATGATAAGCTTGCACTATCTCTCAAAATAATGACGTTCTCAGGATCATAGCGTAGTATTATACCCAAAACATTCTTCGCAAACTCCAGTTCTGAACTTGCCAACAACTTAATATAGAAGCCATTTCGTATTGCCATAGATAAGTTAGAGTCTTTTTTCAGCGTACATGAGACTGTTTCTAAAGCCTTAACTCTATCCATTTTCAAAATACGACCAGAAAGTATTTCATTCTTCTCAAGGATATTTTCATTTACTTTATTATTCATAGATATTCTCACTTATAGCTTTTTAATAGTAATAAATGGAGCTAAAACTATTTCTGCAAATTTCTTAAATTCTGCGCCTGTTGCAGTTGAAACAAATAAAATATCACTATTTTCCATGGGAAAAGAACTAGCTAAAAACAGTGCTTTTGGGTCGTTAAAATCAAGAGTATAAATAGTAGGGAATCCCTTAGGGTATTTACTTTCAGGGATTGTTACTCCAAATCCTCTAAGTTTATCTTCTGGTTCAAATCTAAAAAGAAAAACTGCTCCTGCATCAGCTAATTCATCTTTTAACCCTCCAGCCTGTGCAAGTGCCTCTGTAAGGTTTAAATTTTCTTTCGTGAACAACTGCTTACTTTGATCTTCAACAGCGCCTAAAGCAGAAAAGCTTTTTGGACGGTAATATAAATGAATAATATCTTTCGCAATGATATTAATATTATTCGATGGAAAGGATAATATATCTTCCATTCTCATCTTAATTATTTCATTTCCTCTTAAAAGTACTACTTCCGACTCATGACTCGGTGACTTTGCTCCTCCAGCAACAGCGATTGCTTCTAATAACTTATAGCCCGATGATGGAATTGAATATGTACCAGGAGTATTTACCTCCCCCATGACAGTTAATTTGACATTATTTTCATCGTTAAACTGAATTTGTATTTGAGGCTCGATTGCTTTACCTTTTAAAAGCCCCTCTAAGTTTTCAGACAACTCAAAAAGAGTTAGGTGTAGAACAGGAATTTTCCCGACAAATGGAAAAAATATCTCTCCATCAGAATTAACTTCTAATTTTTGTGGACTTCCTTGTAATCCTGTACTCGCAAAAACGCCCAGCTCAGAAGGCTCCCAGACTGTTATAACTATTTTAGAGCCGATTTGTAAAGTTTGATTCATTTTCTGAGCAATATTTTTTTTATTGTCAAAAAGTTTAGTTTCTCTATCAGGGGAGAGGTGGTTAATCAGAGACAAATCAAGCTTAATAACCGCAAAATCATCGACTGTAATTGTCTGATTCGAAGTAGGCGTCAACTCTTTAAATCTCGGTGCAGAGCTAGGGATTAGACTGCAAGCAGAACACAGAAATACCAATATTAATAAAAAATAATGTTTCACGTTAAATTCCATTTTGTAACATAACAATATCTGCTAAGTTAGCAAAGAAAATAGTGCTATATACTTTACATAGCACTATAGATTGATCAGTTTGATAAAAACTTAATATACCAAGGCATCGCTTTATCTATACCTTGCTGAATTCTAAACTCAGGCTGGTAACCAAGTAAATCTTTTGCTTTAGAAATATCGGCCTGAGAATGACGCACATCCCCAACTCTAAACTCTCGATATATTGCATCTTTAGTATAGCTAATATCGTTTGAATTAAGCGCAGAGACCAAACTAGAGAATAATTCATTCAAACTTGTTCTATCGCCTAAGGCAATATTATAAATTTGATTTTTCCCTGCTTCATCTGCTGTAGCAGCTAAGATATTAGCTTGTACTACATTTTCAACGAAACAAAAATCTCGACTGGTTTCACCATCACCATTAATAAACAAATCTTGATTATCTATCATCGCAGCAGTCCACTTAGGAATTACTGCGGCATAAGCACCATCTGGATCTTGACGCTTACCAAAAACATTAAAGTATCTCAGCCCTGTTGCGTTTAAACCATAGGTTTTATTAAAAACATCAGCATAAAGTTCATTTACATATTTGGTAACTGCATATGGTGATAGCGGTTTACCAATATTTTCTTCTACTTTAGGTAAGGCGGGATGATCACCGTATGTTGAACTAGATGCGGCATAAACTAACGTTTGAACTTTAGCATCTTTGGCAGCGGTTAACATATTAACAAAGCCAGTGATATTAGCTGAGTTAGTTAATATAGGATCAGCAATAGAACGAGGCACGGAACCAAGTGCCGCTTGGTGTAGTACATAATCTACACTTATATCATCTAACCTGAACGCTTTTTGGCAATCTTCAAAGTTTCTAATATCACCTTTAATAAAGTGAAAGTTTTTCCATTGCTCAGCTGAAACTTCAGATTCAACTTCATCTAAATTATGCTGATGGCCAGTTGCAAAGTTATCTAAACCAACAACCTTTTGATTAAGCAATAACAAAGTTTCTAATATATTGGAACCAATAAAACCTGCAACCCCAGTAACTAGCCAAGATTTAGGAGTCCTCAACAATTCATTTTTAATTTTTTCATATTTAGACATATAGCCCAATTCCTTAATAACTACTTATCATGATGTTAATCTAACTTAAAAATACTATTACAACCGCATATCAACTACTTCACGCGGTAAAACATACTTGAGGTCATATAAAACAAAATTTTCTTTGCCTAATTTTTGGATGTTCTCATATCCTAGCTCTTTAAATTTATCATGAGCAACTGTAATTATTACTGCATCATAATTGTTATTAATTGGATTTTCAGTGAGTTGAATACCATATTCTCTTGTCGACTCTTCGTTTGAGCACCACGGATCCATTACATCTACATCAATATTATATTCTTTCAATTCATTTACTATATCTATCACCTTAGTATTACGTAGATCGGGACAGTTTTCTTTAAAAGTTAAGCCCATCAATAAAACTTTGGCACCATCAACGTGGATTCTTTTTTTAAGCATCCCTTTCACTAGCTGCGATACTACATATGCTCCCATGCCATCATTTAACCTTCGACCAGCTAGAATCATTTCAGGGTGATAACCAACAGATTCAGCTTTATGTGTTAGGTAGTAGGGATCAACTCCTATACAATGTCCACCAACAAGACCAGGTCTAAAAGGTAAAAAGTTCCACTTAGTTCCCGCTGCTTTTAGCACTTCATAAGTATCAATTTCAAGTTTATTGAAGATTATAGATAATTCATTAATCAATGCAATATTGACATCTCGTTGCGTGTTTTCAATAACCTTTGCGGCTTCAGCAACTTTAATAGAACTGGCTTTATGGGTGCCCGCAATAATAATAGAACGATATAAATCATCAACAATAGTAGCAATTTCAGGAGTAGAACCTGATGTAACTTTTAATATGTTAGTTACACGATGCTCTTTATCACCAGGGTTTATTCTTTCTGGTGAGTATCCCGCAAAAAAATCTACATTAAAAGTAAGCCCTGAATATTTCTCAACAACAGGAATACAGACATCTTCTGTAGCTCCAGGGTAAACTGTTGATTCATAAACTATAACATCTCCTTTCTTTACTACTCCCCCTAGCATTTCACTTGCCTTAATTAACGGAGTTAAATCGGGTTGATTGTGTCCATCAATAGGTGTTGGTACAGTGACAATATAAAAATTAGAATTTTTTAGGTCCTTAACATCACATGAGTATACCAAACCAGATGCTTCAAGCAGTTCACTTTCACTAACTTCTAAAGTACCATCGATCCCATTTTTTAATTCTGAAACTCTTGATTTATTGATATCAAAACCAACTGTCTGGTATTTTTTGCCAAATTCAACGGCTAAAGGTAAACCAACATAACCTAACCCAATAATTGATATTTTTAAATTATCTAAATAATCGTTCATTTCAATCCCTTCTTTATATTAATTATTTAACAAAAAACTCAAAATAATATTTAAAATATATTAACTTTGAGATCACAACTTTTATTAGCTGTACTGAATATGGCGGGATTTTAACAGCAAGAGATAAATTTTTAAAGCAACTTATCTACACTGACGGGTTAAAAACAATCCAGCAGCGAAAAGGCGATTTTATATATAAATTGAAATAATATTTTAGTGAATATAGACTCGGACTTGCCTTTCTATGCTAGCAAAGGTATAAAACGGGCTGACTAACCTATTTTATACATATTGCTCGGTAAATTAGTGCATTTCATTGTGAATGCAACCAACCAATAATAACAATTATGATCTCGAGCATCTTTTAAAGGAAACTTAAATGACTAAACCTACATCAGGCACATTACTAGGACATCCGAAGGGGCTCTTTCTCCTTTTCGGTACAGAAATGTGGGAAAGATTCGGCTACTACGGCATGCGTGCCTTATTGGTACTTTATTTGGTAGCAACCGTTGAAGACGGTGGTTTTGGCTGGACAACAGGTGAAGCACTTGGTCTATATGGTACTTTTACCATGGCCGTATACTTAACGCCAATGATTGGTGGCTGGTTAGCCGATAACTTTATCGGTCAACGTAGAGCAATTATCTACGGTGGTATTTTATTTTCTGCAGGTTATTTCGTTTTAGGTATTCCTAAAACAATGATCGTAGGTATGGAAGAAAATGTCTTCTATATTGGCTTATTTTTAATTTGTTGTGGTAACGGTTTATTTAAAGCTAACGTATCTAGCCTTGTAGGTGAATTATATGAAGATGGTGACCACCGTCGTGATGCAGCTTTTACAATATTCTACATGGGTATCAACTTAGGTGCTTTCTTATCACCATTAATTGTTGGTTACTTAGGCGAAGAAGTTAACTGGCATTACGGTTTCATCGCGGCAGGTTGTGGTATGTTAATTGGTTTAGCACTTCAGCTAACATTAGCAAAAAGCTACTTAGGTGATATTGGTGTTACTCCTTCTGCTCATAAGATTAAAGCAGCTCAAGACGATTTAAAAACACGTGCTTTATCAAAAGAAGAAAAAGACCGTACTAAAGTTATTTTGATCATGAGTGTTTTCTCAGTAATTTTCTGGGCAGGTTTTGAACAAGCTGGTGGCTTATTCAATATCTACGCTTCACAATTTACCGACCGTAATATCATGGGTTTTGAAGTACCAGCAACGTGGTTCCAATCTTTAAATGCTATGTTCATTATTATGCTTGCACCTGTAATCGCTTCTGTTTGGGTTAAAATGGGTAGCAAAGAGCCAACATCGCCAGTTAAGTTTGCTTTAGCAATGGTGTTTTTAGCATTAGGTTTCTTTGTTATGGTTTGGGCTACTATGGTTCAAGGCGGCGACGTTACTATTAAAGTAAGCATGTTATTCTTAGTATTTGCTTACCTTTTCCATACCTTAGGTGAATTATGTTTATCACCAATTGGCTTATCACTTGTATCAAAACTAGCACCAGTTAAGTTCACTTCATTATTAATGGGCGTGTGGTTCTTCTTTACGGCCTTATCAAACAAGCTTGCTGCCTTTATTGGTCAATTTGTTGGTGAAGGAGAAGAACAAGTGGCTAATGCTGGTAATATCTTCTTAGGTGTTGGTATTGGCGCATTAATCACTGCATTGATCATCTTCTTATCTGCTAACAAACTTGTTGAATGGATGCACGGCGCTGAGGGTGATGAGAGCCATGACCTTGAAGCTAAGCTTGAAGAAGAGATGGGTGTTACAGGTACTCATGAAGGTATTTCTGAGAAACAATAACACGGCTTAAAGTTTACGACTAGATTAGTAAACTTTAGACAAATAAAACGAGTAATGACTTCTGTTATTACTCGTTTTTTATTACCTTAAAATAATCAAAAGCTAACATGATTAAGCTTTGATTTTCTCGCCTTAACATACTAGTTTTGTTATAACTGGAATAACTTAATTTAAATAATGTGTGTTGTACTTTTAAGTACCTCTTCTATCTCACAGGTCAATGGTATGAAAACGTCAAGTAGAGCTGAAATTCGTCAACGCATCAGAAAAAAACGATTTGGGTTAACGCCAGAACAACAAAGGAGTTCAGCGTTAGCATTGCTGAAACATTTTTCAAATAGCGCCAGAATCAAACAAGCTCAGCACGTAGCAATATACTTATCTAATGATGGTGAACTTAATACTCAGCCTTTAATTGATTGGTGCTGGCAGCAAGGTAAAAGTGTATACCTACCTGTTATCCACCCCTTCAGTAAAGGCCACCTGCTTTTTTTAAAATATACGCCGCATACTCAGCTAACCAAAAATCAATACGGTATAAGTGAACCTAAATTGGATATTAGAGATCTTATTTTACCTGCACAGCTAGATATTATTTGTACACCACTAGTCGCATTTGACAAAACAGGGGCTCGTTTAGGCATGGGAGGTGGTTTTTATGATAGAACCTTGAGTTCTTGGCACAAAGATTATCAAACTAACAAGAATGCAAAGCCCTACCCTCTAGGTATTGCACATAATTGCCAGCAAGTTGACTCTCTTCCTTGTGAAAGCTGGGATATCCCATTACCCGAAGTGTTTACCCCTAGTCAGCAACATATATTTAACTAACTTATACTTACCTAAGCAAACTTAACTCACTCAAAGCAATAATTTGCTATGACATCGATGAAACGCTATTGCTATAATATGGCAATACTGTTTTTTAATACTATTTTTCAATATTACTTTTAAATAAGGTTCGTTATGACTCAAGATGAAATGAAAAAAGCCGCGGCAATTAAAGCCTTGGATTATGTTGAAGCTGACACTATTGTTGGTGTAGGTACAGGTTCTACGGTTAATCATTTTATCGATGCATTAGCGACTATTAAAGATAAAATTGTTGGTGCTGTATCTAGTTCTGAAGCGTCAACACAGCGTTTAAAGTCTCACGGCATAGAAGTCTTTGACTTAAACAATGTTGATGGTATTGATGTTTATGTTGATGGCGCTGACGAAGTCAATGCACATATGCATATGATAAAGGGTGGCGGTGCAGCCCTTACCAGAGAAAAAATTGTCGCTGCCGTTGCAAAAACTTTTGTGTGTATCGCTGACGATACTAAGCAAGTACCGGTGTTAGGTCGCTTCCCATTGCCAGTAGAAGTTATCCCGATGGCACGTAGCTATGTCGCCAGAGAATTGGTTAAATTAGGCGGTGACCCTTCATATCGTACAGGCGTTGTAACCGATAACGGTAATGTTATTCTTGATGTTCATAACTTAGAAATAGTTGACCCTATCGCACTTGAAAATAGCATCAACGCCATCGTAGGAGTTGTGACTAACGGCTTGTTCGCTAATCGAGCGGCAAACGTATTAATTATCGGCACTAATGAAGGTGCAAAAATTATAAAATAACCCTTTAGAGTTTATACACTATATGATAGTTTAGAAATCTAGCCATCTAAAATTAACATTGTATTAATGTTTGATCGAGAGAAGTTAAACTATCATGAGCAACAATTCACTAGCGAAAGAAAAAATTAAGATATTACTTCTAGAAGGCGTTCACCAGAGCGCATTAGAAGAGTTGAAAGCCAAAGGCTATTCCAATATTGAATACCTTAAAACCTCACTTTCAGAAGCAGAGCTGACTAAAAAGATTGCCGATGTTCACTTTATCGGCATTCGCTCTCGCACAGACTTAAATAAGAACGTATTAAGCCATGCTAAAAAGTTAGTTGCTATTGGTTGTTTCTGTATCGGAACTAACCAAGTTGATAAAGCTGCAGCCCAATCTTTCGGTATTCCCGTTTTTAACGCACCGTTTTCAAACACTCGCTCTGTTGCTGAGTTAGTTTTAGGTGAAACCTTACTTTTACTGCGCGGTATTCCAGAAAAAAGTGCCCAAGCCCACCGTGGTGTTTGGAATAAATCAGCAGTTGGCTCTGTAGAAGCCAGAGGGAAAACTCTCGGTATCATTGGTTATGGCCATATTGGTATGCAGTTAGGAATTTTGGCTGAAACTTTAGGAATGAAAGTACGATTTTATGATATCGAAACTAAACTTCCTTTAGGTAACGCAAGCCAAGCACCTACAATGACTGCACTTCTAAAAGAAGCTGATGTTATTAGCCTGCACGTGCCTGAAACACCACAAACTAAAAATATGATGGGTGCTGCTGAATTTGAAGTAATGAAGAATGGTGTTATTTTTATTAATGCATCGCGAGGCACTGTTGTTGATATCGATGCTTTATCTGAAGCACTAGCCAATAAGAAAGTCGCTGGCGCCGCCATTGATGTATTCCCTACTGAGCCAAAAGGCAATGACGAAGAGTTTATCAGTCCATTACGTGAATTTGATAATGTCATATTAACGCCCCATATTGGCGGTAGCACTAAAGAAGCACAAGAAAATATTGGCCTTGAAGTAGCAAGTAAGCTTGCTAAGTACTCTGATAACGGCTCAACTCTATCTGCCGTCAACTTCCCTGAAGTGTCGCTTCCAGAGCATACGGGAACCAGCCGATTATTACATATTCATCGTAATCAGCCAGGTGTATTAACGCAAATTAACCAAGCATTTGCCCAGCATGACATCAATATTGCTGCACAATATCTACAAACAGCAGATCAGATAGGTTACGTAGTTATTGACATTGAAGCGGAAAATCGTGAACTTGCTTTAAAAGAGTTAAAGCAAATTGATGCCACCATCAGAACAAGACTTTTGCACTAGTAGCCAGTTAATTAGTCTTTATTGAAAGAACAAAAGAAAAGCCTAGCAATGAAGTTGCTAGGCTTTTTTATTGTTTAATTTTGAGTTTAAGTTTCACTATATCTCAAAAGCAAAACCAGAATACTTAAACTGAAATTGGCGCTTTAATATGTGGGTGAGATTGATAGTTCTGTAACTCAAAGTCTTCAAAAGTAAAATCAAAAATACTTTTAACCTCTGGGTTCATCCACATTGTCGGTAACGCTAGTGGCTCACGAGATAATTGCTCTTCAACTTGTTCAAGATGATTCAAGTATAAATGTGCATCGCCAAAAGTATGGACAAAATCACCCAACTCTAAATCGCAAACTTGTGCAATCATCATAGTAAACAGAGCATAGCTCGCAATATTAAATGGCACGCCTAAAAAGATATCTGCACTGCGTTGATACAATTGGCAGCTCAACTTACCGTTCAAAACATAAAACTGAAATAAGGTATGACACGGTGGCAGTGCTTGCTTGCCTAATGCCGCATTTGCGTCAGGGCTTATTGAAGTGTCGGGTAATAATGCCGGATTCCAGGCAGTAATAATATGACGGCGAGAATCAGGGTTGTGCTTCAAATCTTCAATTAACTGTGCCAATTGGTCAATAGTTTCGCCATTTTCAGCGGGCCAACTACGCCATTGCACACCATAAACAGGGCCTAATTCGCCCTCTTCTGTCGCCCAAGCATCCCAAATTTTTACGCCATTATCTTTCAAATAGCCAATATTGGATTCACCTTTAATAAACCACAATAGCTCATGAATAATAGACTTAAGGTGACATTTCTTCGTCGTCACTAAGGGAAACCCTTTAGCGAGATCAAAACGCATTTGATGACCAAAAATACTTTTAGTGCCAGTACCAGTACGATCAGATTTTTCAACCCCTTCGTCTCTCACATGGCGCATTAAGTCAAGATATGCTTTCACTAGGCTTTCCTTTAAAATCAATAAAACAGGGAGGAATTAATACTTAAATCATTGGTAATTTTAGTTCATTGCTAATGATTTAACGGCATTATTATAACAGCAAAATTATGCCTAATTATTAGCAACTAGGCAAAAATTTCTTAAAGAATTTAGCTTGTATTAAGTAATTTAATTTAAACCGTTTAAAGGCTGTTCAGCTTTCAAGGTATTTAAAACATCATTTTTAAGGCAACTAACATCAAAAATACTGCGAAGCCCTTTTTTAAATATGGGATCGGCAGTGAACTCCCAACTTTAACACCTATTGGAGCAAATAAAGATGATGTTAATACAATGCCTAATAATGCCGGTAGGTAAATATAACCGAAGCTCCAATCTGGTAGTAAAGATTGTTCCGGTGCAATTAACACATAACCTAGTGCGCCAAATAACGCGACTACAATGCCGCTTGCAGTGGCAACTCCAATCGCGTGGCGCATAGGAAATGAGCAATACATTAAAATGGGGACTAATATTGCGCCGCCAGCAATCCCCATTAAACTGGCGATAATACCAGTAAATAAGCCAATAATTTGTAATATCCAGTTTGCAGGTAGTGCGATGCTTCGCTCTATTTTTATCGACAAGAACATATAAACGGCTAACGAAAATACGGCACAAGCAAAAAACAATGTTAAGGCATCAAGTGTTAACATACCTGCAATTATTGCCCCTAACATCGCGCCAATGGCAACGGTAATACCTATTCGTTTAGCGATATCCCACGGAATATTACCATTTTTATGATGAGCAAAAGCTGCTGAAGAGGAAGTAAACATAATGGAGGCAAGCGAGGTTGCTAGCGCCATAGGGAAGGCTAATTCAGCAGCGACACCAAAAAAAGGCAGTAAATAGACCAGCACGGGAACAATAATTAGCCCACCACCAATACCTAATAATCCGGCAAAAAAACCGACAATTGCGCCCAATAGAGCACAGGCTATAAACACACTTAATAGCATTGACACGTATTAATTTACCACAACAAAAAGTCCAGAAATTGAATGTTCAGCATATCATAGACCTTAATGCCTAACATGAACAAAGTCTGCTAAACCTAGTTGAATCAACTGTTCGTGCATATATCTGTGCACCTTACTGGCATTGGTCAAAGTTAATACTTTTGCCAATATAGCTTCTAGCAAACTAAATTCAACATGGCGTATCACCCACTTCACTTTAGCCAAGCTATGTGCACTCATGCTCAAATTTTTGTACCCCATCGCCATCAGCAATAAAGCCCCTGTTGGTTCATTTGCCAACTCACCACAAATGCTTAATGGTATATTTCGTGTTGTACTTTTTTGAGCAATATAATTCAACGCCCGCAAAACCGCAGGATGATAAAAGTCATATAAATTCGCAACACGGGTATTATTGCGATCAACCGCTAATAAATACTGGGTAAGATCATTACTGCCAACCGAGAAAAAGTCGACTTTATCGGCTAAGTCTTCTAATTGAAAAATGATACTAGGAACTTCCACCATAACGCCAATCTTCGGTTTTACTAATTTGTTGGTGTCAGTAATTGATAGTTCTGTTCGTAATTCAAAGTATGCTTGGTTAATCAGCCTTATTGCGTCATCAACCTCACTAATACTAGAAATCATTGGCAGCATAATAGCTAAATTATCAAGGCCAATATTTGCCTTTATCATCGCTCGTATTTGTACTAAAAATATTTCTGGGTGATCAAGTGTGATCCGAATTCCACGCCAACCTAAAAATGGGTTAGCTTCGGTAATAGGGAAATAAGGTAATGACTTGTCACCGCCAACATCCAAAGTCCGCATAGTGACAGGTTGATTTGGAAACGACTCAAGCACTTGCCGATATAGTGCGGTTTGCTCTAATTCAGAAGGAAAGCAACTGCGATTCATAAAAGGAATTTCAGTGCGATAAAGACCAACACCTTCAGCACCAACATTATGCGAGAATTCAAAACCTGATGATAAGCCACTGTTGACTAATAAACTCACTTTATGTCCATCAAGTGTCGATGCCGGTAAATGCGCTACTTTATTGACCTGTGCTTGTAACTCTGTTTCTGCCAATAAAATATGCTGATATTCATTAACTAAAGCGTCATTTGGCGTAACATGTAATTGACATGAGTAACCGTCTAATATGACTTCTTTTCGATGTAATTGACGAATGGCTAGGTATTCAATGCCCATAATGGCAGGGATATTTAGCGCCTTGGCCAAAATGGCGGCATGAGAATTATTTGAGCCACTTAATGAAACTATACCCAGTAAACCTTGATGTTGATAATCTGCAATCATAGATGCAGTGACATCTTCAGCAACTAGCACAAATTTTTCTGGTAGTTTTTGCTCATGTATTTTTAAGTTTTGAAGGTTCTCTAATAAGCGATTACCTAGGTCTTTAATATCAGAAGCTCGTTCGCGTATATAATCATCATCTAGTGCTTCAAATTTAATGACATAACCATCTACAATAAGTTTTAACGCACTTTCAGCATTCCAGCCTTGCTGAATTTTATTCAATACTTCGCTTTTAAAATTGTCACTTTCAAGTAGCTGTTTATAAACTTCAAAAATATCTAAACTACTATCTGAGGTTATTGTTTTTAACTTTTTGCCCATTGCGGTGAAATCAACCAATGTGCTTTGCACTGCTTCGTTAAACCGAATTAGTTGTTGGTCAGTATTTTCTTCTTTTGCGACCGCAATAGTTGATAGATCAGCCGTTGGGTGAACAACAACCATTTCACCAATAGCAACACCGGGCGCGCCGCCAATACCTTTATGAGTTTTAACGACACTTTGACTATTATCATATATGCCCATCAAGCCTTGTGCTTCGATACTCGCCATGGCAGCGGCTAATTGAGCAGATAAGGTAACAAGAAACGCTTCTTCATTTTCAGTGAAAAATCGTGCTTGTTCTTGTTGCACAGTCAATATGCCGAGCACTTTACGTTGATGAATAATCGGGGTGCCTAGAAAAGCTTTATATTTGTCTTCTTCGACTTCTGGCGCATGAATAAAGTCAGGATGTTGTTGAGCATTGGCAATATTTATTGGTTCTTCACGTTGACCGACTAAGCCTACTAAGCCCTCAGTAAAGCCAATACTTGTACGGCCAAAAGCATCTTCAGCTAAGCCATCTGATGCCATCAGCAGAAAATGTTGCTTGTTATGATCAGCGAAGTAAACAGAGCAACACTGAGAAGACAAGGCCTTTTTAACTTGCGCCACTAAACGTAGCAGAGCGGGATCAAGCTCTGCTGCTTGGCTAAATTCGAGCACAATTCGACGTAGAGTAGTAAGCATTATAATCCCTATAATTAAACTTTTTTGTAATTAAGCTATGTGTAAATTCAACGCAAAATAGATTTATAGCAGTTTAACGTTAAATAAAAATTACTGAGTAAAAAGCTAACGCTATCTGTTATGCCATCCATGTTCATTACAGAGCGACTAATTTTAAAGCTTTAAAACTAAATAGCTCACCGAAGTGAGCTATTTACATTACATAATAATAATCTAAGGTGAACATGGTTTAAGCTCGGCGTCGACGACGTTCAGGGCGATAGCTAGGCATTGCTGCTATGGCAAATTCTTTCATCACTTTACGATATACTTCACGCTTAAACGAAACTACTTGTCTTACCGGATACCAGTACGAAACCCAGCGCCAATCATCAAACTCAGGGTGATCTGAATGTAATAAATCAACCGCTGATTCTGGTGCTGTTAATTTCAGTAAAAACCATTTCTGCTTTTGACCGATACAAACGGGTAAACTTTCGTGCCTAATTAACCTTTTTGGTAGTTTATATCTTAACCAGTGTTTAGTCGTTGCTACAATTTTAACATGTTCAGGTTTTAAACCGACTTCTTCATTTAATTCCCGGTACATGGTTTGCTCTGCAGACTCACCCTCGTCAACACCACCTTGTGGATATTGCCAAGAATGCTGACCAAAACGTCTTGCCCAAAATACTTGTCCCCTGTCATTGATTATTACTATGCCGACGTTGGCTCGATAGCCTTCGGCATCTATCAAAGGAACTCCTGACAGCATTAATAATGTCATTGATTCTTCCATACTCTGCACCTTGGAGCAATTAAATATTAGAAGAAATAATTGTTTTTATTAAACAGCACATTGGCATTCACTAAGGATTATATTTTGCAGATAAGTTTTAGCTGTAAAAAATGCGCTTGCCCACCATGACAAAATTACACGATAATGGCGTTAATATTATCTTAGAAGACATCACATTGAATAGCATTCCGAAAGACGAAGCTGAATTACTTAATCGCGCACAAAATCTAGCCGGCATGACCTTAGGTGAAATAGCGGCATCGCTTAATATCAGAGTGCCAAAAGATTTAAAGCGAGAAAAAGGCTGGGTAGGACTATTACTTGAACAAATGCTTGGTGCCAGCGCGGGTTCACGTCCCGAGCCAGACTTTCCACATTTAGGAATAGAGCTAAAATCGCTGCCAATAAATTATCAAGGTAAGCCATTAGAAACCACTTTTGTTTGTGTTGCGCCATTAACAGGCTTAGTTGGTGCGCAATGGCAGACTAGTCATATTCGCAACAAAATGGCACGAGTTTTATGGGTGCCTGTTATATCAGAACGTGAAATTCCGATAGCCGAACGCATAGTTGGTACACCATTCATTTGGTCACCTTCACCTGAAGAAGAACAACTTCTAGCGCTAGATTGGCAAGAGTTAACCGATATGATTGTGCTGGGTAATGTTGAGAATATTCACGGTAAACATGGTCAAGTGCTTCAATTGCGCCCTAAAGCGGCCAATAGCCAAGCAAAAACACAAGCATTTAACCGCCATGGCCAGCCATTTTTAACGCTACCACGAGGTTTCTATTTAAAAATCAGTTTCACCCAAGCACTTTTGAATAAATACCTAAGAGTGGATTAGAATTGCTTTAGTTCATATACCTGCCACAGCTATATATTTTGATAAAAGCATGGCTTAAGCCGATTAATCGCGCTATAAATAAGCTATAGGCATAAAACTAGGCACTGTTAATATTTAATGAAGTTTGGAAATAAGTTCGATCGCTATATAGTTATCATATTTTTCGTCACAATCATTACGGTTATTTTGACGTCATACCTCACATTTAAAGAAATTATCAACAGCCACAATAAACAACAACATTCTGCGATTACGCCATTATTTTCTTTAATAACAAGTGAAATATTACGACCATTAAATGTTGCTAATTTCATGGCCAATAACCAACTCATTATCGATTATGCAAATAGCGACAAAATCGACAAAAAATACCTAGTCACATATCTCGAAAAAATATCCCAATCGTATAATATGTTAGCCTTTATTGCTTTAGCTAAGCATGACTTAATGATTGATTCTAATGCTAAAGAAACTATGTTGAGCAGTAAAGATGCTGAATGGTTCCACCGCCTTAAAGATCTTCCCGGTGATCAATTTACCGACATAGGTAATGCCGAAGATCCTCATTTGTATTTTGATAACAGAATTTTAAATAATGATGGCGAGTTCTTGGGATTTACAGGTATTGGCATCGACTTAAATTATTTTGCCACTAAGTTTGCCGAATACAGTCAACGCTTTGGCTTTGAACTCTACTTTGTCGACCAAAATAACATCATAACATTGTCTTCTAATAAAATAATGAAAACAGAAGGTCATCATCGAAAAGATGCCATCACTAGGCTCAATGACTTACCTTGGTACCAATCACTGACACAAAATAACACCGTTGATACACATTTATCATCAGAGGTTATGTATAACACTGAAGAGGGCTTATTGATTTCACAAATGCCGATTCAGGAACTAAATTGGCGAATGTTTATTGTTTCTCCGCCCGCTTCTGATCAAAACGAATATTGGAAAATTTTTGTTAGCCGCTTTGTTATCTTCTTTCTGATTATTTTTATTTTTTTCATTCTATTACTAAGGATTTTGCATTATTTCAAATCACGTTTAGTACAAGATTCAGAAACAGACTTTTTAACCCAGTTGCCAAATCGTAGCCATATTCATTGGCGTTTCGACGATATTGTACAAAAGAATACCACTCTATCGGTTGTTTTGGCTGATATCGATAATTTCAAGCAAATTAACGATACCTATGGTCATTTAGTGGGCGATGATGTACTGCGGATAATCTCTGATCAACTATCACAAACCTTACGCCAAATTGATGTTATTGGTCGTTGGGGCGGTGAAGAATTTGTTATGCTATTGCCTGATGCAACCGCAAGCCAAGCTCATGTGATTATTGAGCGAATAAGAGAGCAAATTGCAAACATATCATTTCCAATATCAACCACCAGCGGCTCATTTAGTATCACGGTAAGCTTTGGTATATGTGAATTACCATTGCAAAACAAAACATTAAAAGACTATATATCATGTGCTGATAAAGCCCTTTATAAAGCGAAACATAATGGTAGAAACCAGAGCGTAATATTTAATTAGTGCTGTTTATTAAGGTGAATATCACAATACTTAGCAACAAAAAATCAGCAAACAACTTTATGTGCTAAAGGTTTTTGATAGTAACTTTCTGGCTGATACTAACACTCGCTTGACTAGCAATCGTTTGCCAATCAGTGTTAGCCGCTTCCAAGCAAACAAATTCATTCTCACTACCTTGGTGCATATCTGCCATTGATTCTGTCGCTTGTCCTGGATTCCACATCACCCATTTTTGGCAGTTAATACTGCTAACATTAATTTCTCTCTGCCAACCATCGTCAATAATCGTCTGATTTTTCTTATCATGATAAATACGATCAATTGGACCAACACAGTTATTTAGATTTGCCAAAGTACCCTTTTCACCGCTAAGTTTGTCGTCAAATTTTATGCTTTCCAGTAATGGGATATTACTTTCTTCTGGTGAACTAATACAAAAATAGCTGTGCAGCGCGCCAGTATATTCTACTGGTTGCTCAGATAGATTAGTCATGGTTAGTGTTTGTTCGAATTGCTCTGAAAACACTAACTTTTGCGACAGTTTAAATGTTGCTGGCCAGTGCTTTGAAAAGTGCTTACCACTTAATGATAAAGTAATAATCACTTGTGACTCAGATATTTCGATATCATCAAGATGCCACTGACTTTGTCGAGCAAAACCATGGTTACTCACCTGTTCAATATTACCTTCAACTGCTTTAACTTCACCGCCAAACCAGGGCCAGCATATTGGAATACCACCACGAATAGCTGCTGTGGTTGAATATTTACTATCTTTACTCAGCCAGAATACCGGTTGTTGGCCTTTAGGTTGCCAAGTTAATACCTGACCACCGTAAAAGCTGACCGAACCTTCACCTTTGCTGTGTGTGAAGCGTAATGCTTTAACTTCGTCGCTAAGAGCAAATAATTCAATCGTGCCAAATTCATTTTTCCGTAATATTTCCGATGACATACTTTGCCTATAAAGTAGATAACATATAACATTGTCGCTAAGTTTAAAATATAGCTTTGATGGATGAAAGTACAAAAGCTTACTTAAGCACTTTCATAGTAGAAGGTGTATTAGCATCTTACGGATTAATAAAAACAACCTATAAGTAATAAATAAAAAACCACGACAAGCGTGGTTTTTAAATTATGTTATACCAACAAACTAAATTGCTAGCTATTAGGTGCTAAGTTTTACTTCAAATAAGACTTAGGCATATTACTTTGCTGCATATAACGATCACGTAATTTATCTTGTCGACTTTGCGTTGAAACTTCTTTACCGCCAATCCAGATTTTGGCAACGTGAGAGCTTAATTCAAATGGGTCTGCACTCCACAATACTAAATCAGCTGTTTTACCGACGGCAATTCTACCGCTATCAACGTTAAAGGCATCGGCAACATTAGCTGTTACGGCGGCAAGTGCAGCATCACGAGATAAACCATTAGCTACGGCATTACCAGCATGAAAGCGAAGTTGGTAAAGATTATGAGTATCACCATCAACCGTTAATGCTACATTAACACCCGCTGCCGTTAATTTAGCAGCATTTTCTAATGAGGCATGTAACGAATCAAAACTGCCTGGTAAATTATCTAATGCAGCCATTACAACAGGTACTTTAGCTTGTGCAATTTTATCAGCAATTAATACTGAATCAGCGGCACCTACAAGCACTAAGTCTAATGAAAAAGTTTCTTTAAGCTTTAATAATGCTAAAAGGTCAGTTGCACGGTCAGCATAAGCAACCAGTGCTTTATCACCAGCTAACAAAGCATTAATGACCTTATCTTCACGACTTGGCTCTTTAGCTTCTTTTTTATCTTTCGCGTCTTTAGCTTTCTTTTTCGCTTTAGCTAACTTCTTTGTCGCATCTTCAAACTTAACCTGTAGTTTTTGTAAGTCTAAGGCACGAGAACCTTTGCTTTTTGCGCCCAAATCAATAATAACTGCATTATTACTAACACGAACACTATCAAATTCACCCGATAAATCAGCAACAAAAGTTTGTCCTTTAAACATACTTTCACCACCACGTGGCACGACTACGTTAGTTGTAATTCCACCTTTACGGCTATAAGGAATAACCGTTGAGCGTGGATTAAATGCTAAACTGGCATCAAAAGTAATATCAGCCTTTTTATCGCCAGCATCACGGCTTCTAGATACAGCGCCCACTTCGACTAAACCTAGCTGATTCATAGAACCAATAAAGCCGGGTGTTAATATTTTACCTTCCGCATCAATAACAGTATCTGCTGTCACTGATTCAGGATTTATCGCTGTTACTTTACCGTCTTCAATAACTACCGTGGCATTGTTCAAAACACCTTGTTCAGTCACGGTATGCACCGTTGCGTTAGTAATCGCGATGCTCTGTGCAAAACTGGCTGTTGAGCTTGCTAGCGCCAAAGCAATTAGCGATGATTTAAATAATTTTAAATGCTTCATTTTCTTCACCTTATCTCTGACCTAACAGGAAATCGCTTTTCGCTTGGTATTTTTCATCATGGCGATCATATACTTTTGCGCCATCAACAAATACTTGCTCTGCTTGAGCATAAACACTAAATGGATTTTGATTCCAAATAACCACGTCAGCATTTTTACCTTTTTGTAAACTACCGGTTTTTTCCGCTAAACCTAATGATTTTGCAGCATTTTGTGTGATCCAAGTAATTGCTAATTCAGGTTTTATTTCAAAACCATTTTCATTAGCACGGTACATCACTTTACCGGCTTCTTGGTTCAAACGCTGAATCGTATTAGCAGAATCGGAATGCACGATCGCACAAGAGTTTTTCACTGCATCAACAATGGCAACATTCTCATGCACCATGTCATAAGCTTCCATTTTAAAGCCCCACCAATCTGGCCACATAGCAGCACAGTTACCGTTTTCCGCTAACGTATCAGCAATTTTGTATGCTTCTATACCGTGATGAAAGGTACCTGAGTGGTAATTAAATTCTTTACCTAAATCAATCATCATCGCCATTTCTTCGGCTTTATAACAATGATTGTGGATCAGTATTTCACCATCAAGCACACCTTTTAAAGTATCAAGTTCAATATCACGAACTGGAGCTTCAGGGTTTTTACCGGCCGCATAATCTGCATCATACTTTTCCCAAGCACGTTTATATTCTGTCGCTTCTGCCCATGCCATACGATAGCCGGCCATGTTGCCCATACGAGTTGATGGTAAAACTTTACGACCACCATAAACACGCTTTGGATTTTCACCACAAGCCATTTTTAAACCATAAGGAGCTGCAGGAAACTTCATTCCCTGCATGGTTTGGCTTGGTACATTGCGCAGTGTTACACCACGACCACCAAAGAGGTTTGCCGAACCAGGTAGTATTTGTAATGTTGTAATACCACCAGCTCGCGCCGCTTCAAAACCAGGATCTTGTGGCCAAACACTATGTTCTGCCCACACTTCAGAGGTATTTGGAGAAGACATTTCATTGCCATCAGAATGAGACTCAACCGATGGGCTTGGGTAGACACCTAAATGCGAATGCACATCGATAATTCCCGGCGTTATCCACTTACCTTGTGCATCAATTTCAACAGCATCAGCCGCCGTTAGCGCGCTTCCAATTTGGCTAATTTTACCATCAACCATTAATACATCAGCATTATCAATACGCTCGCCTGTTCCGGTTAATACCGTGGCATTTTTAATTAAGGTGTTTTGTTTAGGTAATGCTTGGTAGGTACTTGGGTAAGGGTTTTTATTAATCAGTACTTTTGCGTCTTGTTGTTCGCTTTGCAAACAGCCAGTTAAAGACACAGAAAGGGCTGCCATCACTAATGATGGGAGAAACTTTTGCATAAGAATATTCCTGTTTTGCTGCATACCTTGCAGAAAAACATCTCGTTATTCAGACAAAGTGGTAATGAGCTTATTATTATCAGTGTGCGTCATTGTATTAAGGCTACTTGCATTAACACAATATTAGCATCATACAATATGATGAAATGTTAACAACAACAAGTCTGCTATTAACTACGAGCGTTGAATTGCGTTGAATAGACAATTATCTGCGGTAAATGGAGGGGGAATGAAAGGCTAAAGTTCGAAATCACCAAAATCAAAATCACCGCTGTTGCTGATTTTAGCTTTAGCTGGTGGATCAAGTAATGAAGGTTGTTTTTCTACTACTTCAACTTCTGCAGCTTTTATTTTTGCAGGGGCTGACTTTCGTTTTTTGCGTTGTTGACAGCGTTTAATGACTTTTTGACGTTCATCAGAATTAAATGAGACCCAATTTAAACGTTCTTCACGGGTTCGAAAACAGCCCGAGCATTGACCTTTGTCATCTGACTGACAAATACCAATACATGGACTAGGAACGTCAAAAAATTCTAATTGCATCTAATTATTATCAACCAATTTCTGCAAAATATCTTCCCGATATGACCAATACTCAATAAATAATGTAATCATATCGGGATATACGCTTAAGCTAGGTTAGCCTAACTTATCAGTAGCAATGTGGTAATCAGGGTCTTCAATAACATTGATTTCCACTAAGCTGCCAGCTTTAGTTAGCAGTTGCGTACATTCTTTGCTCAAATGCTTTAAATGTATTTTCTTACCGCGAGTAGTATACCGCTCGGCTAAGGTATCAATTGCTTCAATCGCAGAATGGTCAGCAACACGAGTATTTTTAAACTCAACGATAACATCATCGCTATCTGCGTCGATATCAAATTGCTCAAGAAAGTTTGAAATTGAGCCAAAAAATAATGGCCCTGTTACGTCATATACCGTTGAGCCGTTTTCATCAATTGAGCGATGAACGATAACGTGTTTTGCATGTTCCCAAGCAAATACTAACGCTGAAACGATAACACCAACAATTACCGCAATAGCTAAGTCAGTGGCAACAGTAACACCAGAAACTAAAATAATCACAAAGGCATCAGCCTTTGGTACTTTGCCTAAAATACGAAAGCTTGACCATTCAAATGTGCCAATAACCACGATAAACATAACACCTACCAATGCTGCTAATGGTATTTGTTCAATTAACCCCGAAGCAAATAAAATGAAGCCAAGTAATGCAAGTGCTGCTGTAACACCTGACATTCGACCACGGCCACCTGAGTTTACATTGATCATTGATTGGCCAATCATGGCACAACCACCCATACCGCCGAAAAAGCCAGTAACAGTATTTGCAGCGCCTTGGGCAACACATTCTTTATTGCCGTTACCGCGTGTACCAGTTAATTCATCAATTAACGTTAATGTTAATAAAGATTCAATTAAGCCAATCGCCGCTAAAACAAGGGCAAATGGTAAAATAACCTGAAACGTTTCAAAGCTAAATGGCACGTTAGGAATGCTAAATTGTGGTAAACCACCGGCAATAGAAGCAGCTGGGTCGTTAGTCATATCACGAACAAAATCGACCACTGTACGTGCATCTAAATCTAAGCTCTGTACTAGTAAAGTAACGACAACAATTGCAACCAATGAAGACGGCACCGCTTTAGTTAATTTAGGTAGAAAATGAATAATCGCCATGGTTAACACGATAAGCCCTGCCATGGTATATAGCTGGCTACCTTGCATCCATTCTAATACACCGGCGTCATTAGTAACTTTGAATTGTCCTAATTGCGCAAGGAAAATAACAATTGCTAAGCCATTAACAAAACCTAGCATTACTGGGTGTGGTACTAAGCGAATAAATTTGCCGAGCTTAAATAGCCCTGCCAGTATTTGCAGCACACCTGTGAGCACCACAGTAGCAAACAAGTATTCAACACCGTGAATGGCTACCAAACTCACCATAACAACAGCCATAGCGCCAGTCGCACCAGAAATCATACCAGGTCGGCCACCAAATATTGAGGTGATTAGACCCACCATAAAGGCAGCATATAAACCCACTAAAGGTTCAACACCAGCAACAAAAGCAAATGCTACAGCTTCAGGTACTAATGCTAGTGCTACGGTTAAACCCGACAGCATATCATTCTTCAAATTTGCCGCTTTACTGGCGTGTAATTCAAACATTATTTTCTCTACGTTAATTAAAACATCAAAAACACAAGCCTGAGTGTTTCATCGGCTTGTATTTAAATACTTTGGCTTTAGATTTAGCACCCGTGATTAGCCTAATGATAGGCAACCTAAACGAAAATCGTTATCTTTCGGGGCTTGAAGGCGCGGGAATACTATAGATTTTTCAGAAAAAAGTCAATATCTGCTCAAAAATACATCAAGTAATTCAAGCAAATATCAAATTTATATCGAGGTGTGCTGCGGTAAATTATTTAACTAAATTAACCGCTAATAATTGATTCACGTTCATTAAGAAATACTTTGATTTCATCACGTGAACCCAAAATGTGTTGCTGTAATAAAGCAACTGCCTTTTCGACATCACGCGCTTTACATAAAGCTAATATTTCATTGTGTTCAGATTCAGCCTTTGAAATACCACCGGCCCAAAGCAAATGCATACGAATATAACGATCTGCATTCTTATTTAGGGTGTTGACCAAGTCTTGAGTTTGTGGACGATCAGCACCTGAATACAAACAGTTATGATAGTCAGAATTGAGTTCACTCCAAGTATTAGCCGCATTTTCTTTGCCTAAGGCTTTATCGAGTTTTTTCAATAATTGCGTGGCTTCATCAAGCTTTTCATTACTCAGGTTAGGCAATGAGTTTGCAAGTAAATCGGCTTCAAGCATGGCACGTAGTTCAAAAAGCTCATCGACTTGATCAGCATTTAATTCAGTTGCCGTGGCACCTTTATGGGGTTCAAACGCGACTAAACCTTCGCCTTCTAATTGCAATAAAGCTTCTCGGATTGGAATACGGCTGACATTTAATTCATCTGCTAGGGCTGCTTGTCGCAACGGCTGACCAGCTTTAATCTCACCACTTAAAATCTTTTCTCTAAGTGTTTCAACAACTAATTGAGTTCTGGTTTTATATACTATGCTCATACAAGGCTTCCTAAGAATGTTACCGCTATTATAGAGATCCGCACGCTAAACACAAAAAAAAAGAGTTATTGCTAATAACTCTTTTAAATCTACTAAAAATATAATCTGCAAACACTTGATAAAATTAACTTTTTAATAACTCCGGTAATAATTCACTTGGCATGTTTTGATAACAAATAGGACGTTGAAAACGTTTTATCGCTTCACTGCCAACTGAGGTTGTACGAATGTTTGTTGATGCAGGGAAAGGACCACCATGATTCATCGATGCACAAACTTCAACACCTGTTGGCATTTGATTATAAATTAAACGTCCCACTTTATGCGCAGCGACATTGGCAACCGCTTTAGCATCTTCAATATCAGATTCCAGCGCATGAATACTTGCAGTGAGATTACCTTTCAATAAAGCAATACCTTGCATCATTTCATTAAAGTCAGCACATTTTACTATTAATGCAGAAGCGCCAAACACTTCTTCTTGTAGTAAAGCATTGTTGGCAAATGTTGCTAAATCGGTACTAAACAATGCAGCTTGGCAAAAATGCGCTAGCCCTGCCTGCCCTTGAGCTAGTAACTCTACGCCTTCAATATTTTGCCACTGACTAACGGCATTTTTGTATGAGTTTGCTATGCCTGGCGTTAGCATCACACCAGCCTGTGTTTGAACGATATCAGCTGCGGCAGTTTCAGCAAACTGACTATATTGCTCAGCATCGACTACAAACCATACACCAGGACTAGTACAAAACTGACCTTGACCCATCATGAGCGACGCAACTAAACCAGAGGCAATTTCTTTGGCATCATTTTTCAATTTATTAGCGAGAATAAATTGCGGATTAACGCTGCCTAGCTCACCATAAAAAGGTATTGGCTCTGCACGTTGGTTTATCTGCTGTTGAAGGATCATACCTACTCGTTCTGAGCCAGTAAAACCAACTGCTTTAACCAATGGATGAGTTACTATTTGGCTAGAAATATCATAGCTCTTACCTTGCACTAGCGAGAATACACCCGTATCAATATCTGCTAAGTTCATCGCTTTTAAAATAGCTTGGGCGATTAATTCAGCGGTTGCAGGATGTGCTGCATGTGCTTTCATCACTACAGGGCAGCCTGCAGCCAATGCTGATGCTGTATCACCGCCAGCAGTAGAGAAAGCCAAAGGAAAATTGCTAGCAGCAAAAACACCAACAACACCTAAAGGTAAATAACCCAGACGTGTTTCAGGCTTAGGTAACGGAGCACGCTCAGGATCCGCTAAATCAATTACTGCCTTGTATTCACCTTTTTCGAGTAAATCGGCAAACAAATTAAGTTGCCCAATCGTACGACCACGCTCACCTTGAATACGCATCGCTGGCAAGCCCGTTTCTGCACAAGCCGTTTCAACCAATTCATTGCCTAATTCAAGGATTTGTTCACCAATAGTACGTAAAAAATTCGCTCGACGAACTGCGGGTAACTGACTATAAATAGAGAATGCGTTTTGAGCCGCAAGAATGGCATTATCAATTTCAGCCTTAGTAGCATCTGCAAATTTTGTCGTCATTGGCGTATTTTCAATTGCATTAAAGGCAACAAAGCCATTTTGTGTTTCACCAGACCATTGCCCAGCAATTAAGTTCTTACCTGTAATTGTCATATTATTCTCTTGTATTTTATCTAAGTTAGTTAATCTGAATAGCCAGTATTCAATTTATGTAACACTAAAGCCCATTGCATAAGGGTCGTTATCGTCAATAGTGATTTTATTTTCTCCAAAGACATGCGCCCAACCTTGAATGCTTGGTTTAATTGCTTTAATGGGGCCAGAGGATGACTGCAACTCAACAATTTCTTCTACTTTGCCGACAAACTGACTACCGATATAACTTTCATGTACGAAATTATCACCAAGGTTTAGTTTACCTTTGGCAAAAAGCTGTGCCATTCGAGCACTTGTGCCAGTACCACATGGTGAACGATCAATGGCCTTCTCACCATAAAATACCGCATTAGCAGCATCTGAGCCTTCAGTTTGTGTTTTTCCAGTCCACAGTACATGAGTTACGCCAGAAACAGTTTCATCTTCAGGATGAACACAGCGTAATGTTTTGCCTGCAATTTCTCGAACAATAGGACTCCAATGTAAAATATCACCTGCACTCCATTGATCAATACCTGGGAAATTTTCTTGTGGCTCAACGATAACGTAAAAATTGCCACCGTATGAAACATCTACTTTTAGTGTTCCTAAGCCAGGAATATCCAACACAACATTTTCATGCGCTAAATAAGAAGCAACATTTGTTAAACGAACAGCAGTAACTTTCTCCCCTTGCATTTGGTAATCAATATTTATTTGCCCAGCAGGCACATCAAGAACAAGCTTCCCCTCATTTCTCGGGCTTAGTAAGCCATTTTCCAACGCAGCCGTCACCGTACCAATCGTTCCATGACCGCACATAGGTAAACAGCCTGATGTTTCTATGAAAAGTATCGAACCGTCTGAGTTTTTAGAGCAAGGTGGATATAAAAAAGCACCAGACATCATGTCATGACCTCTTGGCTCAAACATCAAGCCTTGACGTATCCAATCATGATTTTCAAGAAAGTCTTGTCGTTTTTCACTCATGGTATTGCCGCGTAGGTTTGGGTGACCACTTGTTACTAAGCGCACAGGGTTACCGCACGTATGTGCGTCAATACAAATAAAAGTTCCTTTAATCATTTAATATTATGCTTCCGTCATTTTCTAATATTCCTAAACAGGAAAAGTGTTTTACAAATAAGAGACTAAGAAAAGTGAAAGTTTAGTAACCCAAGTTCGTAAAACTAAATCCACAGTAGTCTGAATTAATCTAAGTTAAATTTACTAAATCAATGCGAGTTGCTTCGATATTGATAGACATGTCATCAAAGTATTATGTTGTTACCGCTGGGTAAACGCCTTTCCAGTTAATATTCTTCATTAGTCTTTTGGTTCCGTTAAATGTATTTAGCTATTTAAAACTATTGCTAGAAATAACTTAGCATATTGTATACAATATTTGGAGTCATTCAAGTACTAGTAGTAAAATTTATTTCTCAGGTTGGGTAACATGCAGTTTAATAAGAATAATTTTTTAAATTATCATAAAATTAGCACCATAGATGCGCATACTGAAGGTGAACCTTTACGGATAATCACTGATGGTTACCCTGAAATTAAAGGTAATACTATTCTAGAAAAGCGCCAATACGTAACCGATAACTTAGACCATTTTCGACAATTACTGATGTTTGAACCGAGGGGGCATGCTGATATGTATGGTGCCTTAATTACCAAGCCTTGTACCAGTGAAGCAACATTTGGCATTTTGTTTATGCACAATGAAGGTTATAGCAGTATGTGTGGTCACGGCATTATTGCCGCGGTATCTGTTGCTATTGAAAGTAAAGCGCTTGCTATGCCTAAGAAAGATCAAATTATCGGTATTGACGCTCCAGCAGGCTTTATTAAGGCTTATGCTAAAAAAGATGCAGAAAATAAACTCGCTATAAGTTTTGATAATGTGCCTTCTTTTGTTGAAGCGTTAAATCAACAGGTCAACATTCCAGAATTTGGACCAGTTAATTATGATATCGCCTTCGGCGGTGCCTATTATGCTTTTGTTGATGCCGACGAATTAAATATTGCTTGTACACCAGAGAATAACCAACAGCTGATCAATGTTGGCCGCGTTATTAAACATGCCGTCATGGCAAGCTACAACATTAATCATCCCGTTGAAGATGACTTAAGTTTCCTTTACGGCACTATTTTCTATTCGAGTAAAACTGACTCTTCTCGTTCTCATTCTCGACACGTTTGTGTATTTGCAGATGGTGAAGTCGACCGCTCTCCTACAGGCACTGGCGTGAGTGCTCGAGTAGCGTTATTGCATGCGAAAGAAAACCTCCCAGCGCAGCAAGATGTTGTGATTGAAAGTATTGTCGGCGGAAAAATGACCGTACGTGTTCAACAAAAATGTCAGTACTTTGATAAATCGGCAGTAATTCCTAGGGTGACAGGGCGTGCATTTATCACTGGTTGTCATGATTTTATGTTAAGCCCAGACGATATTTTTCCTCAAGGCTTCATTTTACGATAAGCAATTAGTGTATCGCTAGAAAATAAACAACGTTAGGTAATAAACGAGTATGAATAACGAACAAGTAAATACTAACAAAGGCAAGAAAGTTGCCGTTTTAGGTGCTGGCATTATAGGTATAAATTGCGCCTTGGAATTACAATCCTTAGGGTTTCAAGTCAGCTTAATTGACAAGGCAGGTATTGGCGAAGGTTGCTCAAAACGCAATGCCGGACATTTTGCCACCGAGCAAGTATTTCCTTTAGCTGAAGCTAGTTTACTTTGGCAGCTGCCTAAAATGCTATTCGACCCACTCGGGCCAATGGCGCTTTCACCAAGTTATTTTCCAAAAGCTTTGCCATGGTTTTTAAAGTTTGTTGCTAACATGCTCACCAGTAAAAAAACTAAAAACACCGCAGCACTTAAAACTCTCAACAAATATGCTATCGACTATTACAAGCCCTTATTACGAGCAGCAAAAGCAGAGCATTTAATAACATCGAAAGGCAGCTTGCTAGTTTTTGAAAGTCAAAAACGTAAAAATGCTGAAAAAGTGTTTAATCGTTATAAAAAAGCAGGAATTGCAGTAAAGTTGCTCGACAGAGCACAAACATTATTACTTGAGCCAAACTTGAGTATTAATATTCATTACTCGCTATATTTTACTGATGTAGCCCACACTGCAGACCCTTTTGCGATCAGTAAAGTACTTGCCAGCCAAGCAATGAAATTAGACACCAAATTCCTACAGGCAGAAGTTTCGGCTATCAGCAGTTCTGACAATGGTATTAAGATCGAATACTTATCACAAGAAAGCTCACAAGGTGAGCTCATCAATGACGTTCAAGAGTTTGACCAAGTAGTCATTGCAACTGGCGCCTGGTCAAAACCTTTACTTGCGCAATTAGGCTACAAGCTCCCGATTGAAGCAGAGCGAGGCTATAGCCTAGATTTGCCACATTCAGTGGAAGCACATTTAACACGCCCCGTCGCGTCAGCCGAGCGAAAGTGTATTATTACGCCAATGACACACGGGCTTAGGTTAGCAGGCACTGCTGAGTTTGCAGGTTTAACTAAAGCAGCAAATATGAAGCGTGCCAATATGCTTTATAAAAACTCCCAAGAGTTACTAAGTGAATTACCAACATTTTTACCACAAAATGCAGAGCCAGAGCAGCGTTGGATGGGTTGTAGACCTTCATTACCTGACTCCCTACCCGTTATTGGGCAAGCACCAAATCACAGTAATGTTTTTATTGCCCTTGGCCACCAACACTTAGGGTTAACTTTAGGAGCAATAACAGGAAAACTTATCGGCCAAGTCATGTCAGGGCAAAAAACAGATATTGATATTAGCCCTTTTTCAATCAGTCGTTTTAACTAACCTGCGCTTTTACCGCTGCGGCCTTCGGCTCATCCCCGTCGTTGGCTGCAGCAACTTTCTTTAATTCTATTATCTTACAGACCTACAATAATTTTTTACTTCAACTTTTATATTTTTTCTAACTATTAATAATTCTGTTATCGTAAGCTACAACAGTACGTAAAACACTCAACCTCATAACAATTTTCTAAGTTTTTTTATATTGTTGAATCACGTTTAGTAAAAATAATAAGAGTGCACCTATGCCTAAAAAACACAATAGCATTGCTTTTCTAGCTTTTATTTTCGCTGTATTTTCAGCAATATATATCAAACAATTTATTGCTCCCCAGTGGGTTGAGCAAAGTTATGTTTACGATGTCAGTACCGATGAACATGGCACATCAAGCTATATATACAAAGAGCAAAAGGTCATCATTGAAAGTATTGTCGACTATAAAAGCTCATCACTAAATCAGCAAAAGTTAGATAACATTACTGGTGCGCCAGAGCTCAGCCAACAATGGGTTAGAGATGAACAGCAACAGCTGAAACTTCTAAAGCCTGCATTTCATTTTGGTGTTTGGTCGTTACTGCCGGCATTTATTACTATCGCCTTGTGCCTTCTAACGCGCGAGCCATTAACAGCGTTGCTTGGCGGTATAGTTGTGGGCGCAATAATGCTAGGACGTTATGACCTAACGGATAAAGTCATCATTCCTAACCTTGCCAAAGAAGGCACAGCGGCATTATTACTGCTTTATTTATGGCTCCTTGGCGGCTTACTTGGCGTTTGGTCGAAAACAGGCGCCGCACAAGCGTTTGCCAATTACATGACTAAGCATTTTGTTAAAGGGAGAAAGTCGGCAAAATTAGTTTCATGGTTATTAGGTATACTGTTTTTTCAAGGCGGCACCATGAGTACCGTACTCGTTGGTACAACAGTACGACCACTTGCCGACAAAGCAAAAGTTAGCCATGAAGAAATGAGTTATATTGTTGACTCAACCGCCTCACCTATTGCTTCAATTCTTGCGTTCAATGCATGGCCTGCTTACGTACAGGCATTAATTTTTATTCCCGGCGTATCATTTTTAGCAACAGAAGCCGACCGAATCGCCTTCTTCTTTCAAAGTATTCCTTTTAGCTTTTACAGTATTTTTGCAGTTACCGGCACATTTCTGTTAAGTCTCAATATCACGACCTTTGCAGGTAAGCGTATTAGAGCAGCAAAATATCGAGCTGAAACTCAAAGCCTTCTTGACGCGCCAACGGCAAAACCGCTCAGTGCTAAAGAATTACAAAGTTCAGACGTACCTGAAGGGTATTCGCCACATGTTTTGGAATTTGTTCTGCCATTAGTCACATTAACAGCCATTGCAATTGGCAGTTTTATTGCTTTAGGCTCACCGAAAATAAACTGGGCATTTGCGTCTGCACTGCTCTTGTCAGCAGTTATCGCCATCGTTAAGGGTATGTCGTTAAATCATGTTATTGACGGTTTTACCAATGGCTTAAAGGGCGTAGTTTTCGCTTCGGTGATTCTAATGCTGGCGGTCATTATTGGCAGTATCAGTAAAGAAACCGGCGGTGGCTTATTTCTAGTATCACTGCTAGGTGAACAATTACCATTTTGGTGTTTACCGGTTATTTTACAACTTATCACTATGATAATCGCATTTTCTACCGGCACGAGTTGGGGCACATATGCCATAGCTTTTCCGTTAGCGATGCCTTTAGCTTGGGCGATATGTCAAAGCCAAGAATTAGCTAATCCAGAGTTATTTATGATGCTGTGTTTTGCAACTGTGCTCAATGGTAGTGTTTTTGGTGATCAATGCTCGCCAATTTCTGACACCACTATTCTCAGTGCCATGACCACAGGCTGTGACTTAATGGACCATGTAAAGTCGCAACTCGTCCCTGCGACATTAGCCGCGTCTTTAGCTGGTGTATTATGGACATTAACCGCCTACCTTTTTGTTTGATAGTAATAACGATAGCAATCGAAAATATTGCTAAATTACAAGTGTTAAAATGGAATATTGCTGTAGCACCGAGAGAATAAAATCTCTGTGCTACTATTTATTAACAATGGACGTCGAACTTGTTTTGGATCAAACATTTCCTTCAGCATGGTTCGTATAATAAGTTTTTCTTCTGGTGAATTTTAGCGATATGAACCAACAGTTTATCATTTTTTTCAAAGCACTATTGGGCAGCTGTAAAGACTTGCTCCCCATCGTATTCGTGATCGCTTTTTTCCAATTTGCAGTACTACAACAGCCGATGCCTAATGTCGGCGATATTTTTATTGGCTTACTGCTAGTTGTACTCGGGTTAACCTTTTTTATTTATGGCTTAGAAATGGGCTTATTCCCCATAGGTGAGTCAATGGCAAAAGCCTTTGCTCGCAAAGGCAGTATTTCCTGGTTATTAACCTTTGCCTTCTGCTTGGGCTTTGGTACCACGGTAGCAGAGCCTTCTTTAATCGCCGTAGCACGAGAAGCAGCAACCGTTGCCGCAAGCGGCGGGATTATTGCTACAACAGAAATAGCACAAAATGAATACGCCAATGGCCTTAGATACACTGTCGCATTTGCCGTTGGTTTAGCTATTGTTATTGGTGTTCTACGGATTATTCGTGGCTGGCCTATTCAATACCTTATTTTAGGTGGGTATGCGTTAGTTGTCATTATGACAGCGTTTGCACCTAGCTGGATTATCGGTATTGCATACGACTCAGGCGGCGTAACCACATCAACAATAACGGTACCTTTAGTAACAGCACTGGGTGTTGGTTTAGCGTCATCAATTAAAGGTCGAAACCCGATGATAGATGGCTTTGGGCTTATTGCCTTTGCCTCTCTTACCCCGATGATTTTTGTAATGGCCTACGGCATGGTATTAAGCTAATGACTAAAACACGTAATTTTATTTACAACGGAGTCGGCTAACTTGGAATTACTGATTGAGTTTCTAAACACACTAAAATCGACAGTGGTCGATGTGTTGCCAATATTATCAATAATTTTAGTGTTCCAATTATTGGTCATCCGCCGCCCTATTCCCCATGTAAAACAAGTTGGTTTTGGTTTCTTATATGTACTCATTGGTTTAGCGTTATTTTTGCTAGGCTTAGAGAAAGCATTGTTCCCGCTAGGCAAAATGATGGCTGAGCAGCTAACCGCGCCTGAGTTTATTAACCCGACCGCGCTGGCTGAAGAAGCAATTAATTGGACATACTATACTTGGGTATATATTTTCGCTGCCGCTATCGGCTTTAGCACCACGATTGCTGAACCGTCATTAATTGCCGTAGCGTTAAAAGCTGAAGAAGTTTCTGGTGGCGGTATTCGAGCAAACAGTTTGCGTATTGCTGTAGCGATTGGTGTTGCTATTGGTATTGCGCTTGGCAGCTATCGAATTGTGGTTGGTCATCCAATTCATTACTACATAATTGCTGGTTATATTGTGGTGGTTATGCAAACTTTTTTCTGCCCAAAAATGATTGTACCTTTAGCCTATGACTCTGGCGGTGTAACAACATCAACCGTTACCGTGCCATTAGTTGCTGCATTAGGCTTAGGGCTTGCCAGTACTATTCCAGGAAGAAGCCCGTTAATTGACGGTTTCGGACTGATCGCATTTGCCAGTTTATTTCCAATAATAGCCGTAATGGCTTATGCACAAATAACCCATATACGAACAAAACTAACTAAAAGTGAGTACAAATAATGCACTTTAAATTGATCATTGCATTCGTAGAAGATGCAGTAACCGAAAAGGTGATGAAAGAAGCCCGCATGGCTGGTGCCACTGGCGCTACCATTATAAACAATGCGCGAGGCGAAGGCATTAAGCGCCAAAGAACATTTTTTGGTATGCAGCTTGAAACACAACGCGATGTATTATTATTTGTTGTTGAAGAGCATTTATGTCGTAAAATTCTTGAGCGCATTGCAACTGTCGCAGGTTTTGACGAAGAGCCCGGCAAAGGTATTGCGATACAAATTGATATCCAAGACGCCGTCGGTGTTGCTCACCAAGTTGAGCGTTTAAAAGGTAAAATTGAGGAAGAGCTATGAGCCATAAATTAGTGCAAGTTAAAGATGCAATGACCACTGACAGTTATCAATTTACTGATGGTATGGTAACCGTTGCGGAAGGTATAAAACTAGCAAAAGAACATAACGTTACGGCATTAATCATTAATAAACGCCATGAAAACGATGAGTTTGGTTTAGTCATGCTGTCTGATATTGCTAAACAGGTTATTGCCAAAGATCGCTCACCTGAGCGAGTTAATTTATATGAGATTATGGCAAAACCTTTATTGTCAGTTCCGCCAGAAATGGACGTTCGTTATTGCGCACGGTTATTCGAGAATTTTGGTGTCAATACCGCACCAGTTATCAAGGACCAGCAAGTGTTAGGCTTAGTAAATTACACCAATATGGTACTAACATTGTTGGGCGATGAATGAGTCGCTTTAAGTAGCGAATACTCATACAAAGCATTTATAAATATATCTAAGGTATAACCTTTAAATTAGGTGTACCTTTTTTTATCGCTTGCTCTTCCTCTAATACTAGTGGCACTTTAACGACAAAGCAGCAGCCATGTTCACTTTCAAGTATTTTAATCGTACCACCAAGCTTAGTGTTTACTAAGTTATAAACAATATTCATTCCCAGACCTGAGCCACCTAAACCGCGTTTTGTGGTAACAAATGGGTCAAATATTTTGTCTTTCACATCAACATTAATACCTTTACCATCGTCTTGATATACCAAAACAAGATTTTCATCATTGGCCTGAAAATCAATACTAATTTCACCATCATTGCGATCTTCAAAACCGTGAACATGTGAGTTAGTTAAAAAGTTAGTTAATATTTGATTCCAAGCGCTGGGGAAGGTTACTAAATTCAATGCGGGATCAACATTGATTTTAATGACATAGTTTTTATGTTTGAATAAGGTTTTCACCGTATTAACCACATCATTTACATGCTGAGCCAAGTTTATATTAAGTTTAGGGTCAGTATGATGTTCAACCGCAACCGACTTAAAGCCACGAATTAAATCCACCGCTTTATTTAAGCTTCGCTCAATTATTTGTTCATATTCAACAAACATATTTAATATTGAGGTTAATTGTTTTTTTGTTAACTTTTTATCAATTAGAGCATGGTTTAATTCAGCTATTTTTTCTTTTAAGGCACTGACAGAAGTAACACAAATACCTAGTGGTGTATTTACCTCATGAGCAACCCCAGCCACCAACTGACCAAGCGAAGCCATTTTTTCAGATTGCACCAACTTATCTTTTGCTAACGTTAACTCGTTTAAAGATTGCTGTAATTGCTGATTACTTTCCGCAAGTTTAGAAGTACGTTCATAAACCTTTATTTCTAAATCGCCATTGAGGTTTATAAGCGCATTTTCCGCATCTTCAAGCTGTACTATGTCATTTTTTAACGTTAGCCGCATACCATTGATGGCATTAACTAATTCATCAAGTTCATCAACTTCTTGTTTCCGGTTATGCAGCGTCAATGGTTCATCTAAGTTTTGTGCATTGAGCGCCTTAGAATATAAAGTAATACGAAATAAATGCTTGGTGATTAACCAATGAACTATGAAAAAAGTACAAAACGCGACGATAAAAATTTTAATAAATTCTGAGACAATAATAAAACCAGCTTTTTGCTTCAAGTGTTGGTAAATATCTTGATAGTCAGCTGAGATAACCATAGTACCTATGGTATTATTTTCGAAGTTGATCGGGTACTGCTCAACTTTAGGCGGGTTATCTATTACATTACCCACTTCATAAACTTTGCCAAAGCTTGTGGTGATTTTAACATGGCGAATATCAGGTAAACGTTGAATGCCACCAATTTGTTGTTCAACTAAAGGCTCATTAAAATCCCAAAGGCTCGTGGAAATAGATTGGTTAAAACTCAATTCAATATTATCAAAACGCTCATCTAAGGCGGACACTCCCCCCTTAAAATCAACATATATTTGAATAAAGGTTGAGCAGACTGATAAAAATGCACTACATAAGAAAATATAAACAAATACTCGTCGGCTTAATTTATTATTAAATACACCTTTACTCGACATTATTTTATCCATGAAATCCATGTACCATATTTATAACACCAACTGTAATGGTTTAGTAACAATCTAAGCCATTACATCTTAGCACTATTTATATAGTAGTGAGTTGTAATGTCAAATATCAAACTGCTAGATTCAATGTTAGATAAGCATATTTGTATTGCATATTTAATCAAATGATATGAAAAACCTGTACTTTACTACTAACTCATTGAACTGTTGAAAATTAGTTTTACCTCATTAATGACCAATGTAGCAGCAAGTTTTATTTTCTAATAATACCTCGACACTATCTAAAATTTGTTATTAAAAGGCTATCAGCTCTAATGCAAAGCTGACATTCTTCATTTTAAATAGTCGCTTTAAATTTATTATGCTTTAACAAAGTCAGCAACAAGTTTAGCCGCGGTTAAATCTTCTAAAGCATGACCAACTGATTTAAAAACAGTAATATCTTGTCTATTTCTATGCATAGTGAATTTTTGCTGAGCAAAAGCAAATAGATCTGCCTCTATTTGATTTTTACTGATAACACCTTGTTGCAACGGTATCGCCATATCTCCGGTTTCACGTAAAGCACTTTCAAAATTATCAACAAATAGTCTCGACTTTGTTAAGCATTCGTCATCCATTTCTCGCATATCAGGGCGATATGAACCAACCATATCAACATGCTGCCCCGCCACTAACCATTTGCCTAAAACCAATGGTTCTTTACTCAAGGTTGCACAAGAAATAATGTCGGCTTTTTTTATGTAATCTTCGATATTGTCAACTGCTTGGCACGTTAAGTTTAAGTGCGCAACTTGCTGACATATTGCTTCTGCCTTTGCTTTATCACGCCCCCAAACATAGACCTTTTTAATTGCTCTGACACTAGCATGAGCTTCAATTAGTTTACTTGATAAAGTGCCAGTACCTATCATCAATAAGGTATCACTGTCTTCACGTGATAAAAAACGAGAAGCTAGCGCAGACGCTGCCGCTGTTCTTCTTGCTGTTAATGCTGGCGCATCCATCATGGCTATCATGGCGCCAGTATCAACATCCATCAATAAGTATGAGCCTTGAATTGACGGTAAGCCCTTCTTACCGTTTTCAGGTGCAACAGTAACAATTTTAACCCCTGCAACTTCACACGCTTGCCACGCTGGCATCATGAGCAACGTTGTTTCTCTTGATGCTTTTGGGTTTTCCATATCAAAATGTAAACGCGGCGGGACGGTTATGTCACTAGCAAAAGCGAGCTCAAGCGCATCAACAAGTTTTGGGAATGATAGAGCACGGTTAACGGTTTCTGCGTTTATTGTCAGCATAGTATTCTCGTAATATAAAAGCGGATAGAAGATCAAAAACATTATTGCATACTGTATACAGATATAAAATATGAAAAACAACTCTATAAATATGAGGTGAAGATAAATTTATATTTTAGGTCTTGTCCGATTTTCGCTAGTCATTTACATTGCCTGACGTATGATCAGCAAAGTTAATCATCATGGTAAAGGATATATATGTTAAGTGTTGAGGTTTGTGAAAACGCTAGGTTAAGTCGAGATGCGCGTTTTGATGGAAAGTTTTTCACCGCGGTACTCACCACAGGAATATTCTGTCGACCAATTTGCCCTGCTCGACCACCAAAGCCCGAAAACGTAAAATATTATGAAAGTGCAGAATTAGCTCAACGGTCAGGCTTTCGTCCTTGTAAACGTTGCTTTCCTCAATTAGCGCCGAACCTGCCATTACCGCGTAAAATAAAACAAATTACCCAAGCATATTATGAGAATAACTACAGCTTACAAAGCTGTGCACAGCAATTAGAGATTAGCGAAAGACAAATTCGCCGGCTATTTATGCAATATTATGGCTTACCGCCAAGTGAGTTTTTTCATCAACAACGTTTATTACTTGCCCATAAACTACTCGTTTCAACGCCGTTAAGTATTACTAATGTAGCTTTTGCCGCAGGTTTTAATAGTATTCGACGCTTTAATGAAGTGATATTACAAGCCTATCAAACTACACCAAGTGATATCAGGGGTAATAAAGTCACCTCATCTGATAGCCAAGTCACTATATTACTGCCCTACAAAGCCCCATTCGATTGGCCACTAATGCTGAGCTTTTTCCGTTCAAGAAAAATGAGTAACATAGAAGATATAAGTACTGAGCACTACTTTCGCACCATTGAGCTTAATGATTGCCGTGGCTGGATAAAAGTAACTCACCATGAAAAGAAAAACGCGTTGAATCTAACCGTAAAGCTTACTGATTATAGTTATTTACACAAAATCATTGCGCGTGTTCGTCGTATGTTCGACTTAGATGCCGATATGCAAATAATTCATCAACACTTGATGAAGCATCCGAAATTAGCATCAGTGATAGAAAACTTTCCCGGCTTACGTTTACCGGGTTGCTGGGATATTTTCGAATTTTCCATTCGTGCGATATTGGGTCAACAAATATCGGTAAAAGGCGCAACAACACTAGCGCAACGTATTGCAGAAAAATATGGCGAAAATATTGCTGAATTAGAACAACCAGCGGATATTAATACCTCAAAGTATTTTCCAAAAATTGATGCCTTAATGGCTGTAGATTATCAAGATATCGGCTTAACACGTTCGCGTATCGCAACATTGCAAACTTGGGTAAGCTTTTTTAAAGAAAACGAAAGTATATTTGCCAAAGGCTTAACCATTGAAGAGTTAGAAGCTGCATTAACAAAACTCAAAGGTATTGGCCCCTGGACGGTAAACTATATAGGCATGCGCGGTTTGAGTGATCCTGATGCATTTCCTAGCGCCGATTTAGGCATTATTAAAGCGCTAACAATCGATGACATAAAACCGAAAAATAAAGATATTTTAGCGCTAGCAGAAACTTGGCGTCCTTGGCGTGCCTACGCCGCTATTTATTTATGGCAGTCACTGCAACTCACAACTGAAAACAATATCAAAACTGATATCAAGGAATAAGCGTTATGTATTATTGTATTTATCAATCACCTTTAGGTGAAATCGCCTTAACGGCTAATGATGAGGGCTTAAGCGCACTAGCCTTTCAAGCAGGTAAGTCACCAATCGATTTAACCATGGGCTTAACCGAAGATACTAGTAAATTTGCCGAAGTCATTCAGCAGTTAACTGAATACTTTAATGAAGAACGAACTCAATTTGACTTGCCGTTAGCCCCAAAAGGCACCGCATTTCAAAAACAAGTTTGGCAAGCACTAAGCAAAATTCCTTGTGGCGAAACTAAAAGCTATGGCTGGATTGCTAAAAGTATTAACAATGAAAAAGCGGTACGTGCTGTCGGTACAGCAAATGGTGCCAACCCTATTGCCTTAATAGTACCTTGCCATAGAGTTATTGGCAGCAATGGTAAGTTAACGGGTTATGCTGGCGGTTTAGCACTAAAAGCAAAACTATTAATGCATGAAGGCGCGCAATTCAAACCTTAAACAATGAATATAAAACCGCAAAAATAGCTACTAAACAGTTACATATAATTTGGTAGTTATTTTTATTAATAATAAAATTCGCTAAAATAATTTCGTCATATACCTCAAAAAACAAACAATTTAGCTTATCAGTGCAGCATCTATAACAATAAAGTGATACAACATTGATAAGTAACCTCAGCTCGCCTTAAGCAATGTCTTCAAATAAAGCTAGTTGAAGTAAAGTAATATTATCTTTATAAGCGTACCTTAAAATAGTTTCGCTAGATTATTTATTCATCAAAACCATCTATTGAACTATTATCGAATAATACGAAAGTAATCCAAACATTATCGACAATAATAACAGGGAAAAATCGATGAAAAAGTCTCTTACCTCCTTGATGCTTACTGCGGCTATTGCCACTAGTGCATCAGCCGCCATAGACACTGACCTACTATCAGGCATCAAAGTTAGAAATATTGGTCCTGCAGCAACAAGTGGCCGAATATCTGATATAGAAGCAGTGATTTCAAACCCTAACATTGTTTATGCGTCTGCCGCGTCAGGTGGTGTTTGGAAGTCAGAAAATGCAGGCTTGAAGTGGACGCCGATCTTTGAGCACGAAGAATATGCTTCAACAGGCGCGATTGCTATCAACCAAGCAATTCCTGATATTGTTTGGCTAGGTACGGGGGAAGGTAATGTTCGAAATTCGGTATCTATTGGTGGCGGCATTTATAAATCAATTGATGCGGGTAAAAATTGGAGCAAAATGGGCTTGGCAAATACCGAGCACATTAACCGTATTGCCTTACATCCAACAAACCCTGATATAGCCTATGTTGCCGCCCTTGGTACCTTATGGTCAGAAAATAAAGACCGTGGCATCTATAAAACTGTTGATGGCGGTAAAACGTGGCAGAAAATTTTATTCGTTGATAACACCACAGGCGCAACGGATATAAAAATGGATCCAACTAATCCAAATAAACTCTACGCTTCAATGTGGCAATTTAGACGTTGGCCTGACCGTTTTGAATCAGGTGGCCCTGGTTCTGGTTTGTATATTTCCCTTGATGGCGGTGAAACATGGCAGGAGAAAACTGCCGCCGATGGTTTACCTGAAGGTGATTTAGGCCGTATAACCCTTGATGTTGCCCAAAGCCAACCCAATACCGTTTATGCCTTAATAGAAGCTGAAAAAAGTGCCTTGATGCGCTCGGACGATGGCGGCAACAGCTGGCGAACAGTTAACAAAGAAGTTGGTGTTGCCGACCGACCATTCTACTATTCAGAAATTGAAGTAGACCCAAATAATCCTGACGTAATTTACAACATAGCAACTTTTATACGCCGTTCAATTGACGGCGGGAAAACCTTTAGTAAAGTAGAAAAAGTTGATTGTTGTGCAGTTGGCAATACCATTCATATTGATAACCACTCATTATGGATCAACCCAAAAGATTCAAAACACCTAATTTTAGGTAACGACGGTGGTGTTGCCATTACTCAAGACAAAGGTGACAGCTGGCGTTTCGTGCAAAACTTAGCAATTTCTCAGTTTTACCATATTCGTGTTGATGATGCCCACCCATATAATATCTACGGTGGCTTGCAAGATAATGGCTCATGGCGTGGCCCAGCAGAAGTTTGGCATAGTGGCGGCATTCGCAACGTTCATTGGCAAGAAATAGGTTTTGGTGACGGCTTTGATGCAATGCCATTTCCTGATGACGTAACAAAAGGTTATAGCCAATCACAAGGCGGTTATTTGAATCGCTGGGATATTAATACCGGTGAGCAAAGCCTTATTATGCCACCGCCCCCGAACCCGGAGACAGAATTGCGTTTCAATTGGAATGCAGGCCTAGCGCAAGACCCGTTTGATAAAGACACCATTTATTACGGCAGCCAGTTTATGCATAAATCGACTGACCGAGGCGATACTTGGCAAGTTATTTCAAAAGATCTTTCCACCAATAATCCAGAATTTCAACGCTATAAAGATTCAGGTGGTTTAACGCCTGACGTTACAGCGGCAGAAAACAATACAGCGATTATTGCCATTGCTCCTAGCCCAATTAAACAAGGTGTTATTTGGGTCGGTACTGATGACGGCCGCATTCATGTGACACAAGATGGCGGTAAAACTTGGAAAAGTGTTGAGAAAAAAGCCCGTAAAGCACCGAAAAATGCCTTTATTCCACATATAACACCGTCTCTTTATAATGCCGATGAAGCTTTTATTGTCTTTGATGATCATCGCCGCGGCGATATGAAGCCTTATATTTTTAAAGCGTCAAAATACGGTAGCAAATTTACAAATTTAACCACTAAGAGCATTAAAGGTTATGCCCTTTCCGTTCAGCAAGACCACGTTGATGAAAACCTATTATTTTTAGGTACTGAACTTGGCTTATATGCTTCTACTGATGCCGGTGATTCTTGGTTTAAATATGATAACGTGCCGACCGTTTCAGTAATGGATATGGCAATTCAACAACGTGAAAATGATTTAGTGCTAGGTACCCATGGTCGTTCGATTATTGTTATCGACGATTACAGCGCGCTACGCGGTTTATCTGAAAAGTCATTCAAAACGCCTTTAAAATTGCTTAACGTTTCTGATGGCCAGCAATATGTCACTAACCGCGCGCCGTCTTCTCGTTTTTGGGGTGATGCCGCTTATGTTGGTGAAAATGAAGTTTATGGTGTTACCTTAACATTTATGGCCTCAGGAGAGCATTTAGCGCATCCTGATGAAGACAAAGAAAAAGCTCGTCTCATTGCGAAAGCAGCTAAAGACAAAGCAGCGAAGAAGAAAGCTGAAAAATCTAAAAACAATGATGAAGCCAAAAAAGATAAGCCAGAGCTTTCAGATAAAGCACGCATTACGGTTAAAAATAGTCAAGGTGAGGTGGTTCGAACCTTTGTTAGCAAAGTTAAGCAAGGTATTAACCGTATTGCATGGGGATTGGAGTCGGATGGCGCGTTAAATATGCCTGGCGACGAACCTAAAGAGGATAAAGACATTTTATCTGCAGGCCCTGAAGTTGTTCCTGGTATTTACAGCATTACCGTTAAGTTAAACGGACATGAATTTGAAACTAAGGCAACGGTATTAAAAGACCCTCGCTTTAACGTTTCAGAACAAGACTTAACAGCCAGCTATAACCTACAACATCAAGCAGTTGATATGTATTCAACATTAACTAAAGCGGTTCATGCCTTAGTTGACAGTAAAAAAGATGTCGAGCTAATTAAAGCCATGGCTGATAAAGCATTAGGGAAAGTGACTAGCGTTGATAAGGAAAAATCTAGTCCAGAAAAAACCTTAAGTAACTCAGCTGACGCTCTACTTAAGAAAATAGCAACGCTAGATAAAGGCCTACGTTCTATTCCTAAAACTAACGGTATTGTTGATGAAAGCTACAAAGTTAGCTCTAAAATATTTACTGCTTGGGGTTATGCTGGCAGCCGCTACGGTAAGCCATCACCGACGGCTGAATTGTACTTAGCACAAGGCAAAACTGCGTTGAAAAAAGCAGTAGATGAAGTTAATAACTTTTTAGCAAAAGATATTGCTGAATTTAAAGCACAATACAGTCAATCAGGTTTAGGTTTATTAAATGCTGCCGCGCCAATAACGCTAAACTAATGGTTATTTAAAACTTATACACCTTATGGTTTATCATTAAAAAAGGAAGCGTTATCGCTTCCTTTTTTATGCTTAAAATTAAAATATCCTGTTGATTTTAATCATTAATCGCTTGTCACTAATCAACAATCCACTGTACTTGTTTTTCTTTACCGTTACGCAAGAAGGTAAACACAAGCTTTTCGCCTTTGTCATAGCGTGAAAAGCGCTGTTGCAGTTTGATCATCGACTCAAGGTCGGTTAAACGTCGACCGGATATTTCTAACAAAATATCTCCACCAAGAAGTAGTGGCTTTTCACCTAGCATAATATTTAAGTTACCACCTCGAAAACCTAACTTTGCCGCCAAGGTTCCAGGTATGACTTGTTGAATGAGCATGCCGTAACCATAGGGGTTATTCAGTGCATGCGCTTCCATTTCAGTTAGGATGTGTGGAATAAAGCCTGCAAATACTGCAGGTTTACTCGCAATAATGTCATGAATAGAGTCCACTGAAATGGCAAAGCCAAGGCCATTGCTATCGCCTGTTGCAGATAGAATATGACTAACTATGCCAATAATTTCACCTGAACGATTAAACAAAGGACCACCTGAGTTACCTTGATTAATAGCAGCATCAGTTTGGATAAAGCGTGGAACAATATCAGTTCCTGGAATAACGTCTTGGTCGCGAATACCACTTAAATAGCCAACAGATAAACTATGACTAACGCCATATGGCGCGCCAATGGCCATCACTTGTTCACCGACTTCATAACTGCCTGATTTAGCTAGAGGCAAAGCTTTCATATTATCTGGCAACTTAGCGGCTTGGATCATCGCGAGATCCAACATCGAGTTAATCCAAACTAAATGACCTGTTGTTGTTGTACCATCAGCAAATATCACTTCAATGCTAGTTGCCCTATCAACCACGTGTGCAGCCGTTAAAATTCGACCACTTTCACTAATAACAGCACCTGAACCTAAAGAGTTCTCAGTACTCGCTTCATAACGCACTTGGTTAGGGTTTGGCTGGGCAATAGACTCCACATGCAGCTCGACAACACTATTATCAACCTCTTTAAATAGTTTTTGCACCGAGTTATTGGCGCTTGAAGACAATGAAAATAAGCTTATAGATATAAAAATGGTCAAAGCAAGTAAACGACAACGCATAAAAGTTAATCCTTAAACAATCAATCACATTAAAAACGACTCAACCTCAGTGTAACGGCTGTAAAAATAATTGATATGAAAAATAATTTGGCCGAATTATAAATACTGCTATGATGGCGCGGTTATTTATTGAAGTGGTTTAAATGTGGTTTTGGAATTTATTGTAGTTATCGCAGTGATATTTTTAGCTTGGTTAGTTTGGCAGCTTATGCGCGCCAAACATTTTACTAAGTTTAGGCGCCAAATAGCGCAGGAATTAAAACCTAAAGTTATTGCTAGTATTGTTGAAGAAATGACAGAAACTCGTTCAGAGCAACTACCAAATAATTCAGCTCATCAAAAGGCAACCATTACTTACTGGACGGCTTCGACTGGTAGAATATTACAAGCTGCATTGATGCGTGAAATAGTGACAGAACAGTGGTTAAAGGAAACCGGTAATTTACGCAACAGCCAGCACCTATTTCATATTGAGCGTGATTTATTGCATAGATAACACTTCAGCTTAACATTCAGTTTTATTATTTACTGGCTTACTAAAAAAGCATTTATCGGTAGGTAGGAAAGAATACTCAGAAAAATAAGTCCGCTACTTTAATAACTCTATTTTTCGATAACCTAACGCGACAATACCGTTTGCTTTTAGGGCATTAAGATTAATACCAATGGCTTCTTTGGTAACACCAAGCATTGCCGCTAAATCATGCTGTGAAATGTTAATACACTGGCTGTTTTGAAATTGACATAACTTTTCCAAGGTTAACGTTAAGCGCTCTTCAAGCGGTTTAAAAACTGAATGCTCATAAACCTTGCCATAAACTTCAACATATTTTGCTAAGAAATTAGCGGCATTTATCGCTATTGACGGATAACGTTGAATGGCAGTATCTAAGTGTGCTTTTGAGAGAAATGAAATTTGTGTATCTGCAAGTGCAATAGCATCATTTGGCCTAATGCCAGAGCCGAAACAACCAATAAAGCCAAACCACTGTTGGCAGGTTAAATCAACAATCAGTAGCTCCTTGCCCTGTTCACTTAGTTTATTGATACGCACTTTGCCATGCTCAATAAAAAATAAACCACCGGCTACATCGCCAGCTCGATGAATAAATTGCTCTTTGGTGAAAGAAAGCGATTTTAATGAATCACTAATAAGCTTTTTAGCAGGCAATTCAATATCATCTAACCAATTAGCACCAAAGCTAGTATTTTTCATCGCTAATAACAATCCAGATTGTAGTGTCAATTATTCGATTATTTCATAATTAAACTATCAATCACAGGAGGTCATATGACACATTTTAAAATCGCAATACCCATGTTACTAGCAATACTGATTACACCGCATGTGCAAGCAGATGAGTTACTACCTAAGCAATATAAATTAACCACAGCGCTGGCAGAAAAAATTGCCAAAGCCGCAGTTAATGAATGTAAAAAATCTAACGCTAATGTTTCTATTTCGATTGTTAACGACCAAGGTCGATTAATGTATTTCTACCGAGGAGATAATTCAGGTAGCAACACAATACGTACTAGCTTTAGAAAGGCTTACACCTCGGCAACATTAAAAGCGCCAACATCAGTGATGGCTGGCTTTGTTGAAACAAAAGGTTTTAGTCAATTGGGTAAAATGGAAGACGATATATTACTACTTACAGGTGGCTTACCTATTACCTATAAAAATCAGCTAGTTGGCGCGATTGGTTTGTCTGGTTCACCGAACCCAAAACTTGAAGAATCTTGTGGCATGGAGGCACTAAAACTTTTAACTGAATAACCCTGACTGTAAACACAAAAAAGAGAGCATGAAGCTCTCTTTTTTATATTTAAAAAACTTAACCCTTAGGCTAGCTTTTCAAACTGTAAATCCCAAACGCCATGACCTAAGTTTTGACCACGATTTTCGAATTTCGTTAACGGACGAGAATCAGGACGCGGCACATAGTCATTGTTTTCTGACAAGTTTTTGTAACCCGGAGAAGAGGTCATATCTTCTAACATACATTCAGCGTAATTTTCCCAGTCAGTTGCCATATGAAACACGCCACCAACGGTAAGCTTTTGACGAATAGCTTCAACAAAGCTCGCTTGTACGATACGACGTTTATGATGTTTCTTTTTATGCCACGGATCAGGGAAGAATAATTGCACGGTTGATAATGACTCAGCCGGAATACAGTCAGCTAAAACTTCAATCGCGTCATGTTCATACACTTTTAAGTTATTAACACCCTCTTCTTGTGCAAGTCCGATACAAGCACCAACACCAGGGCGATGTACTTCAACACCAATAAAGTTTAATTCAGGTGCATTTTTAGCCATTTCAACTAAAGATTTCCCCATTCCAAAACCAATTTCAAGCACGATAGGGTTATCGTTACCAAATAACTCGCTAGGATTAATCATACCGTCAGCATGATTCAAGCCCATAGTTGCCCAAAATTGCTCTAATGCTTTTGCCTGACCATTAGTAAGGCGACCTTCACGCTTAACAAAACTGCGTACTTTTCGAATGTACTTGCCTTCTTGCTCTGCTTGCTCAACGGTTTTATGGGTTCTTTCAGTCATAATGCTATCAATTACTTAAATGTGTCATCAAAATTCGGGCGCATATTATCCGTGTTTAATGATTGAATTTCAATCACAGCATTACTGCCAACACTTTTAATTATGCGCTTTAATATAAAACTTTATACAAGAGCGCTCAGCAGTTACTTACGCTGCCCACCAAACATCATACAAATCGCTAACTGTTACAGCGCTTGCGCCATTATCAGTTAACCATTTTTCAACAAGTTGACGATGCTCTTCAGTACATTTACCAATTTTTTGTGTGCAAACTAAGCCATGCCACAAAGTATCACCTTCACCGCCAAAGCCTAAGCCGTTTGGCTCAATCACTTCGTCGAAGAATTTAGATAAAAATGTATCAATTGCTTCGCTATCAGTGCCGTCTTCTAGTTTCCAAGCAAGATCAAAACCTAACTCTTGATATTCATCAACGCGCAATTTTTTACGTAAACGATTACTACGATTCTTTGCAGTTACTTTCATGTTTTTTTCCTTAAGGCTAAGTCAAATTTAGCACTTTATTATAACGAATATTTACTCTGGTCGAGAGCATAGTGGCAATAGAAATTTTTGCAATGAAAATATTAGCTTTATTCGCTACACTGTCGCCGCTATGACAAATAAAACTACAATTTCAGCCAAATCTGCTCAGTTGTTTTCAAGCCAAGTATTAGACTGGTTTGAATTACAGGGTAGAAAACACTTGCCTTGGCAGCAAGACAAAACGCCTTACCGTGTCTGGATTTCAGAAATAATGTTGCAACAAACCCAAGTTGCTACGGTGATTCCTTATTATCAAAAATTTATGGCAAGCTTTCCTACCGTAACCGACTTAGCCAATGCAGATGAAGATACTGTATTGCATCATTGGACGGGGTTAGGTTATTACGCCCGCGCTAGAAACTTGCATAAGTCAGCTAAAATTATTCGTGATCAGTATTTAGGTGAATTTCCAGATGATATCGAGCAAGTTATTGCTTTACCTGGTATTGGCCGTTCTACTGCTGGCGCAATATTAAGTTTATCGCTCCATAAACATCACGCAATATTAGATGGCAATGTTAAACGTGTACTTGCCCGTTGTTATATGGTGCAAGGACATACCGGACAAGCTATCTATGAAAAAACTTTATGGCCGATTACCGAAGTATTAACGCCCAAAAAAGGTGTAGCTAACTTCAATCAGGCGATGATGGATTTAGGCGCTATGGTTTGTACCCGTTCTAAACCTAAATGTGAAATTTGCCCGATACAAACAGCTTGCTTAGCTTTTGCAGGAGCTGAGCAAGCAAACTATCCACAAAAGAAACCGAAAAAAATCATTCCTGAAAAACATACTATTATGGTTATTCCGCGCGTTGACCAAAAAGTATTAATGGAAAAACGCCCTCCAACAGGTATTTGGGGAGGTTTATGGTGCTTTTTAGAAATATCAGAGATAGATACGTTAGACAATTTACTGGCAAAACTGAACTTGAAACAATTATCAACATTACCTTTAGATAAGTTTCGCCATACTTTTAGCCACTTTCATTTAGATATAGAGCCTGTAATTGTTGATTGTGAAATATTACCGGCAAAAGAAATCAGCGAAAATAGTACTTTGCAGTGGTACAATTTAACCACTAATGCGTCGGTTGGGCTTGCAGCATCAACACAGAAGTTAATTACGCAACTGCAACAACTGCACATTTAGCTAAATTAAGTTATTAAATTTATCAGCACAAAGAGAAATTATTATGAGTCGTATCGTTTTTTGTCAAAACTTACAAAAAGAAGCTGAAGGCCTTGGTTTTCAATTATACCCGGGTGAAGTAGGCAAACGCATTTTTGACAATATTTGTAAAGAAGCTTGGGGCCACTGGCAGAAGAAACAAACCATGCTGATCAACGAAAAGAAAATGAACATGATGAACCCAGATGATCGTGCGTTTTTAGAGGCAGCTATGGTTGCTTACCTATTTGACGGTAAAGAGCCAGAAATTGAAGGCTACACGCCAGAGAAAAAATAATGGAGTTTGCCGTTGACTGGAAAATATTCGCAACTATATTTGTTTCGGTATTTATTGCAGAGCTTGGCGATAAAACTCAATTAGCCACAATGTTGTTTGCCGCCGATAAAGATGTCAGCAAATGGATGGTATTTACCGCTGCATCAGCTGCTTTAATTGTAGCATCGGCCGTTGGTGTGCTTGTTGGTAGTTTTTTATCTGCTTATGTTGATGAAAAAATACTTTCTTATTTCGCTGGTACCGGTTTTATCATCATTGGCACTTACACTTTATACACCGCTTAATGACAACAAATAACCTTTAAAAAGTAAAATGTTTGGCTAAATTGTTCCATAAAAGAACAATAAGTAGAAAAAAACGGCAAACAAACATTTATTTAAAAAAAAGGGTTGACGGGGTAAACGAAAAACAGTTTAATACGCCCCGTCTTCAAGGCACAGCCAAGAAGACAAAGTACAGGACAATCATTTAGGTTGTTATTGTGCCTCGATAGCTCAGTCGGTAGAGCAGAGGATTGAAAATCCTCGTGTCCCTGGTTCGATT